>Ga0326728_10000367_pt1 | contig 181994 bp, 163 predicted proteins | sample MB3enrmetagenome_FD_207602 | JGI IMG/M metagenome (GOLD analysis project Ga0326728, IMG submission 207602) | Lab enriched peat soil microbial communities from McLean, Ithaca, NY, United States - MB31MN | ecosystem: Environmental > Terrestrial > Soil > Wetlands > Peat | place: USA: New York... | reverse complement strand
CGTCGAATCCATCCAGGAGAAACTCACCCGCTGTCGGCGAACTTTGGAGCAGATCCAGCCCGGCTGCACCAGCCCCAAATCCAGGAAGCGGATGACTGTCTAGTTATTTCGCAGACACTACACTAGCGGTGGGCCTTCCCCTGCAGCTCGCAGGATTATTCAACGGTCCGATTACCTCGCTCATGTGGTTACCAATGGCCCTGTTCGAGGTTCCCCTCGCCCTGTGGCTGCTCATCAGAGGTGTCGCCACGCCAGCGCCGCGGTAAGCGGTCGAGGGCAGGTTACGGGCCATTCCGAAGTGCGCGTTTTCAAGACGTCCACTCTCACCCCAAGATCCGCAGGTGTGCCGGCGCGGAGAGTATAGGATAGATTCTCATGGTACAGCGGCGGAGTCGGCAATCCACGGCGGGTCCGCACGCAATCAGGAGCAATCATGGCGCGTGAATCTGCCTCGTTGCGGGCAGCTTTTCGAGATCCGAGAGCTGCTGCCGGACCGCATCGGCATCGCGCGCACCAGGAGCCAGCTTCAGATAGTCCCGAAAGCACTCGGCCGATTCGGCGTACCGGTGTTTCTCCAGCAGGATGAGGCCGAGGACGTAGCTCAGCCGGGGAATCCTCCGATCCTTGTCCACGCGCAGTCCTTCGCGGGCGGAATGCTCCGCGTCATCCAGCCGGCCCAGCCTCGCCCTGGCAATGGCATTGTAAAGCCACGCCCCAGGGAAGTCGTCGGGATCAAGCCGGAGCCAGACGTCGGATGACCTGGCCGATTCGGCCCAGTCCTGCTTCAGGTCGGCGAACGCGGTCAGCCTCTCCCAGGGCTTCACGAATCCCGGGTCGGCCTTTGCCGACTCGCGCCAGGCGTCAGCGGCGCCGGCGGCGTCACCGTGACCGAGCCGCGCCTCGCCCAGTTCGTACCATGCCGCGGCGAATTTCGGGTAGGCCTGCACTGCCTTCCCGAAATCAGCCCCCGCAGCATCCCATTTCCGCGCGTGAATCGCTTCCAGACCCTTGTCGTAGGCCTTACGGGCGTTGGGGGGGGCCTGCAGGGTGGTTGCGCTCACGGTGAGAGTGCTGACTTTGGAGATTGGGTGGAGAACCATGGTTCCGAGGTTCGTGGCACCGACGCCGGCCACCTTCAGGCTGACGCGATCGGCCCGGTAGCCGGCCAGCACCACCTCCATCTCGCAACCTTCCAGCGCAACCGTGATCGGGTTCGAGTAGCTGAAACCGAGAGGCTTGTCTGTACTGGCCGGCCGGCTGACGGCCTCGGCGGCGTCCCCCGACCCCGAACCGCGGTCGTCTTTGCCGATCTTGAACCAGAAACGCCCCTTCGCGTCGGCCCAACCTTCATCATGGAACAGACCGTTGCACACTCGCCGGAGCCGTACCGCGTCCGGCGGCGCAGTGCCATCTTCCAGCGTTACTATACCCGAGAAGTATGTGACCCGCTCCTGACTCTCCATCTCCCTCACGGCGCCGGGTTGCGTCTGGCCGTATCCCGCCACGCCAAGAGCGGGGATGGCCGCGGCGAAAACTACCATTCGGAGTTCCATGGACGCCTCCAGACGCGATTGACCAATTATGCCCCATTCCTGGTCCAGCGAGATGGAGAAAGTTACTCGGAGCCGCACGCTATGGAGACGGCCGAAGTGCGGTTTAAGCCCCGACTCACCATGGCGCACTGGGCTGCAACTGGAGACGGGACGGGCCCGGGCGCAGAGGGCGGCGCGGGTGATGGCGACCCAGTCCGAAAAAACATCGAGCTTGCAAATCGGGCCCGCGGCGAGCCCCTCTTTTCCGTTTTCGGTGGTGCTCCAGTTCCGCTGGGTCTCCCCGGACGGAAAGGTCGGGCGACGGACCGCTGTTTACGGTTCCGGCAACCCGAACGGCCCGAATTGGCGCGACTCGTGGCGATGGAAACACTACGGCAATACCTACCGATATTGCTTAATAACGCTAGTCCGAAGATTTGCCCGCTGTGCGCTCCCACTCCCCCGTTTGCCGGTGCCAACCTGCTTTAGCGTACTACCAGGGCCTGGCGGGTGAACGGGTGGACCGCCTCCTTGCAGGCATGTCATAGAAGGAATCCGGAGGTCCGTATTGAGTGCCCAGGACCAAAGTCCGCGCACTGATCAGAGATCCAGTGCTTCAGCAGAGGCCTGCGAAGTATATGGTCCTGCAGTGCTTTCGCGAACCGATACTGTGTAAGATGAGCACGAGAACCATGGGTGAAGATCTGCACGACCTAATCACGCTCGACGCATCGGAATCGTGCGTATCGGCGGGGGCGGCTGGTACCAAGAACCAGCCGGAAGGCTCATCCTCCACGACAACGAAATCCGGTTTGACTCCTTCATCAGCGAGACCGAGGAATGGGAGTCCGTCACGATGATTCGCACTTCAGGTGGGCTGTACGACTACCGCGGCGAAAACGGAAAAGAGCACTGGACTTGCTTCCTTTCCGAAACGAAGACACACGTCTATCTGGCCGGCAATTTCATCAACTTCGATGGAAGCCAAGGCGTCCCTCAATCTGAGTTGTCGTGTTTGCCATGCCCACAGCACCGCCTGCAACGGGTCAGGTGCCTTAAGTTTTTCGCATGGTACGGCCTGGAGCCGACGCCCACGGTTTCGGAGGCGGCGGCCGCTTCCTGAAGACCCACGGGGAGATCGGCGCCGATGGGAAGTACAGGGGCGATTCAGCGCACGCAACCTGGAAAAGATACCGCTGTGCGCTTCGGCTCCTCGCTTCATTCTGTGCGAGGGCCGGCATCACAGCCCTCACAGACGTGGCTACGGATGCTTTGGAAGACTATCGGGGGACCCGCCAAATCGGCAAAGTCGCCTGGAAGGTCGAGCGGCAGATGCTGATCACATTCTTCGGCTTCTGCATCAGCCGGAAGTGGGCAAGCACCAACCCTGCGAAGGATCTGAAGCCGCCACGCAACATAAAGCCGAACGAGGTTGTGCCCTACACCATTCAGGAGGAGAGCCTGATCCTACTTCTGGAACGGCATCACCTCGAGGCGGGCGGTGGCGGGCATCGCCGAAAGGACCCTCACCGCGGTGTTCAGGAAATCGGGAGTGAAGGACGCTCATGCCCACCGGTATCGGCACACTCTCACCACCCGGCTGCTGGAGCAGGGCGTCACTTTCGAGCAGGTAGCCGACATCCTGGGGAACAGGCCGGCGGTCGTCCGGAAGCATTACGGCAAGTGATCAAAGGGCCGCCAGGCGAACATCGACCGGCTCATGATGGCCCATTTCGGGATCGCGGCGGTTACAAACCCAGTCACACGCCGGTCAAACGGAAAAGTGGGGGCCGTAAACTAATGACCCCCAAAGGGATTTCTTGGTGCGGGGGGGGGGACTTGAACCCCCACGGGATTGCTCCCGCTAGCACCTCAAGCTAGTGCGTCTGCCAATTCCGCCACCTCCGCTCGGACAAAACGACAAGGAATGCCGCCTCGGCTACTTCTTCAACGGCGCGGGCCGGCCCGGCGGCGCAGCGCCCACCTGTGAGCCGCTCAGAACCGGGCTCCGGGGCTGCACGGGCACCGTCGATACGGGCTTCGGATGCGTGCTGTCCAGAATGCTCGATGCGCTCCCGCCACGGCCGCGCGTCGCCAGAATCGCCAGCGAGAGCGACGTCACCATGAAGAGGACCGCGGCAACCGCGGTCGCCTTCGAGAGCGCGGTGGCCGTACCGCGCGGGCCAAAGGTGGTCTGAGACCCCATGCCACCAAACGCGCCGGCCAGGTCGGCCGCCTTGCCGCTCTGCAGCAGTACGACAACCACCATGAAAAGGCAGACCAGCACGTGAATCACCGTCAGAATTACCGTGAGCATGACTATACTGTTCGGGGTTCCGAGCAACCGAAACCGCTCCTTTCATTATAGAACAGCGCGCGACCGGGCGTGCTCGCCGGAGCCTGTCGCAGGGTACGCAACCTGAAAGTGGAAGCGCCTGCAATCTGACGGCGAGAATGGCCGTTCGAACGCAACAGGTACGACAGACTCAATTGACATGCGGCGCAGGCCGCGTACTCGCCAAACCCCGCAGGAACGCGGCTGACGCCGCATGTCCCTGGCGCGAATCCAGGCTGCGCTCGCCGGCAACGCCCACTTTCATGTCGCGCACCCCCTGTTACACTGTAGAGACCGGCCCATGGGCGAATCGATGGAGCAGACGGGGACCAGCGCGCTCGAACAGCCACCAATGCCTCTCGTTGCCCCGCCGACGCAGCCGCCCGCCGCGCCATCGGACACGCGCAACAGCATCGCCGAATGGGCCATCACCATCCTGTTTCTGGTCTTTCTCACCACCACGCTGGTGCAGGCGTTCGTGATTCCCACCGGGTCGATGGAAGACACGCTGCTCATTGGAGATCACCTGCTGGTGGACAAGCTGGCTTACGGCCCCTCCGGCGCCATCAGCCGGCACATCCTGCCGTTCCGGGAGCCGCAGCGAGGCGAGATTATCGTTTTTCGCTATCCCATCGACATCAAACAGACCTTCGTGAAACGGGTCATCGGCGTGCCCGGCGACCGCATCCGCATCGTCGACAAGCAGGTTTTCCGCAACGGCGTGAAGCTCGCCGAACCGTATGTCTATCACAAGACGGATTATGTGCAGGGTTACCGCGACAACTTCCCCAGCGAGCCGGAGACCCACCTGGAAGCTCCGGGGATGACCATGCTGCAGAACAACGTCGTACATGGCGAGCTGGTGGTGCCGCCGGACGTCTACTTCGCCATGGGCGACAATCGCGATTTCTCGTTCGACAGCCGTTACTGGGGTTTCGTGCCGCGCGACAACATCATCGGGAAACCGCTGATCATCTACTGGTCATACGCCTCGCCAGGGGAGCAGTTGACCGACCAGTCCCTGGCGCGGCATCTTGTGGATGTATTCGCACACTTCTTCACGCGGACCCGCTGGAACCGCACCTTCACGTTGATTCATGGCTACCGCAACTAAGTCCGAAAAGTCGAAGCAGGCCGGCCGGAAGGCCCCCGCCGCGAAAACACAGCCGCCCGTGCGCGGGTTCGTGGCCGAATGGGCATGGACCATCCTGATCCTGGTCTGGGCCACCGCTTTTGTCGCGCAGGTGATGGCCATCCCCACCTCGTCGATGCACAACACTCTGCTCACCGGCGATCATCTGATCGTGGACCGGCTGGCCTACTCGCCCCCGGGTGCGGTGAGCCGGTATCTGCTGCCGTATCGCGACGTCCAGCGCGGCGACATCATCGTGTTCCGCCACCCCACGCTGCTCGACGAGAACTACGTCAAGCGCGCCATCGGCGTGCCCGGCGATCGCATCAGGCTGGTGAACAAACAGCTCTGGCTGAACGGCCACATGCCGGCCGAACCCTACGTCATCCACATCTCGCCGGCTTACCAGCCGTACCGCGACAACTTCCCGGTGGGTCAGCCCGAGTACGCCTACGACGAGAAGATGTACGAACGCGCCATGGCCATGCTGCACGATAACGTGGTGAACGACGAGCTGGTGGTGCCGCCCGGCTTCTATTTCGCCATGGGCGACAATCGCGATAATTCGCTGGACAGCCGCTACTGGGGGCTGGTGCCGCGGGAAAACATCATCGGCAAGCCGGCCATCAACCTGTGGTCCTACGATGCGCCGACCGAAGACCTGAAGGACTACAACGTGCACCACTTCATCGATCTGGCGCAGCATTTCTTTACCAGGACCCGCTGGGAGCGCACCATGCGCCTGGTGGAAGGGTATCCGCTGCACTGATATGGCCCGACGGACGAAGTGCCCCACCAGACAACCCGCAGCACGGAAACCGGCGACCTCCGGGTTCATCCCCGACTGGACCTGGAACATCCTCATCGTCGTCTGGGCGCTCCCGTTCGTGGCTCAGCCGATGGTGATTCCCACGTCGTCCATGCACAACACGCTGCTCACCGGCGACCACCTCCTCGTGGACAAGCTCGCATACTCGCCGCACCATTCCTTCGAAGCTCATCTGCTGCCATACGAAGACGTCAGGCGCGGAGACATCGTCGTGTTCCGGCATCCGGCGAAGCTGAGCGACAACCTGGTGAAGCGCGTGATCGGAGTGCCCGGCGACCGCATCAGGCTGGTCAGCAAACAGCTCGTGCTCAACGGCCGCATGTCCGCGGAACCCTACGTCACGCACATCGATCCCTGGTACAGCTCATACCGCGATAACTTCCCCATCGGCACTCCCGAATACCGGCCCGACGCAATGCAGTACGAACGCGCCCTGGACATGCTTCGCGACGATGTGGTGAATGGCGAGCTGGTGGTGCCGCCGGGCCAGTACTTCGCCATGGGCGACAATCGCGACAACTCGTCGGACTCCCGCTACTGGGGCCTGGTGCCACGCGAGAACATCATCGGCAAGCCGGTGGTGGTCCTCTGGTCCTACGACGCGCCCACCGCGGATCTGGAAGAGTACAACCTGCACCACGTCGTCGATCTGGCCGAGCACTTCTTCACCCGAACGCGCTGGGACCGGACGCTGCGTCTGGTGGAGGGGTATCCTCTGAAGTAGGCGCCGGGCGCCTGCACTCATGAAATCCAACTACTACGGCCTGATCATGGCCGGCGGGCGCGGTACGCGCTTCTGGCCGCGCAGCCGGCGGCGAACGGCCAAGCAGGTATTGCGGTTCATGGGCGAGCGGTCGCTCATCCAGCAGACGGTGGATCGTCTGAAGCCGGTGCTCGCGCCGGAGCGAATCTGGATCGTCACCAACGAGTTCCTGCGCGGCGAGATTGCGCGGCAGCTCCCGGAGGTCCCGGCGCGGCAGATCCTGGCCGAACCGGCGCAACGAAACACCGCGCCCTGCATCGGTCTGGCCGCGCACATTCTCGACTCGCTGGACCCGGACGCGGTGATGGGCGTCTTCCCCGCGGACCACTACATTGCCAGGCCCGCTCGCTACCTGCGGCTGGTTCGCGCGGCGTTCCGCAGCGCGGCACAGGGGAAGATCGCGGTGCTGGGCATCCAGCCGCGCTGGCCCGAGACCGGGTACGGCTACATCGAGTTCCCGCGCGGCACGAAGGCCGGTGCGCTGGAGCCCGCGCCGGTGCTGCGCTTCCGCGAGAAGCCCGACCGAAAGACCGCGAAACGGTTCCTCGCGGCCGGGAACTTCTACTGGAACGCGGGCATGTTCTTCTGGAGAACGTCGGTGCTTCTGGACGCTCTCCGCCGCCATTGCCCGCGCATGGCTACCGTTCTCGCTTCCCTGCCCCCGTTCGAGAGCCGCAACTTCCGGGCGAAGCTGCGCGACACCTTCCCGCTGTGCGAGAACATCTCCATCGACTATGCCGTGCTGGAAAAGGCCAAAGGCGTGGTGGGCATCGCAGCGGACGACATCGGCTGGAACGACGTGGGGAGCTGGGACGCCGTCTATGAGCTGATGGCGCGCGACGCATCCGCAAACGCCACGCGCGGCGAAACGCTGCTGCACGAGAGCAGCGGGAACTATGTGGATGCGCACGGCCGCCTGGTGGCGCTGCTCGGCGTGAAGGACCTGGTAGTGGTGGATACGCCCGATGCCCTGCTCATCGCCCACCGGCATCGCGCCCAGGACGTGGGGGCGCTGGTGAAGCTGCTCGAAAAGGCCGGCCGCGAGGATCTGTTATAGGGGGAAGAGAAAGAAAAGGGGCAAAAGGGGGACACTCTGCCTGGTCCACGGATCGGCTCAGGTTGGATTTCAGATAGAGTGTCCCCTTTTGCCCCCTTTTTTTCTCTTCCCCATGCCGCCGCGCGTCCCAACTCAGCAGTTATTGTTCGCGGACCGGCCGAACGACAAATAATTGCTCACGTTCTCGCGCAGGAGCCGCGGGAAGCTCTTGTCCAGATTCGAGCGGATGGCCACATAGCACTCGTCGCACTGGTTGCAGTTGGTGAACTCCCGCACCATGCGCGCCTGCTCCTCAAGCGGGTAGCGGTGGAACTGCATGGAGCAGGGCTGCAACTGGCCGTCGGCGGTCACCACCAGGAAACGCAGCCCGGACTTGCAACCGGGAGCGCCGCCGGTCTCGAAGTAGCGGCGCGTGGCTTCCATAGTGGATGGCGCGGTCACGATGTAGTTGGAGTGGTCGCGCCGCGCCTCCACGCGCTCGAATTGCTCCCTCAGCTCCCGCAATTGCTCCGGCGAACCGGGGAAGTACTCGCGATTGCCGGTCCGGCGCGGCGAGTAGGCGCTGTAGGCGATGTTCACGCCCCACTTGCGCGCCTGGTCGGCGGCCCCGTTGATCTCTTCCAGGTTGGCGCTGGTGATGCAGGTATTGAGCACGATGTCGTCGTAACCGTGCGCGGCGCAGCGTGGCACCACGTCGTTCAGGCGATCGTAGAGCCCCGGAAGGCAACGGAAATCGTCGTGACGGAGATCGGGGAAATCAAGGCTGACCGAGAACTGATCGATGCCGGCTGCGCGCAACTCCAGGTAGTACTCCTCGGTCATCAAAGACCACGACGAGACGAGGATGATGTACGGCAATACGGACCCGCCCTTGATGTTTCGCGCGATGTCCGTCAGATCTTCGCGCATGAGCGGCTCGCCGCCGGAGATCTGCACCAGGCACGGCCGGAGCTCTTCCATGTAGCGGCGGTAGTCGGCCGGCTTGAGGTTGTGGGAATCGTCCTTCGGACCGCCATGGTCGCAATGGCGGCAGTCACAGGTGCACGAATCGGTGACCTCGAAGGAGACGACGATGGGCCGTTCCGCGATCCAGTTCATCGATCCGCGCGCGATAATCCCCAGCGATTGCCGAAGAGGCAACTTCCGCATAAGCTCGGGTCCTCACAATCCGAATGTCGGGCTTCGACAACCATCATATCCGCATTCGCCGCCAGCGCGGGTTACAGCCGTGATACAGCCACGCCGTGCCCGGTATCCTGAAACAATATGGAGATTCGGCGTCTGACCAGTGACGACGCGGAGGCGCTCTGGCACCTCAGGCTCCATGCACTGGAATCCGCACCGGCGGCCTTCGTTGAATCGGCCGAAGAGCACAGGCGGACTTCGGTCAGTGTGTATGCCGAACGGCTGCGCCCTGGCGGCAGCGAGAACATGGTGCTGGGCGCATTTGACGAGTCGGCTCTTGCGGGCATGGTCGGGCTCTACCGGGATGGGCGTGCGAAACGCCGCCACCGGACCTCCATCTGGGGCATGTTTGTGGCGGAACAGTATCGAGGAAAGGGCGCGGGCCGGGCGTTGCTCGAAGCGGCGCTGAGAGAGGCAAGGAGCATGGCCGGGGTCAGCTCGATTCTGCTTTCGGTGACCGCCGGCCAGGAAGCGGCGAGGCGCCTTTATTTGAGCGTGGGCTTCCGGCCATATGGCATCGAGCCTCGCGCGTTGCGGGTGGGGGTGGATTTCGTGGACGAAGAGCACATGGTGCTGGAGCTGTGAAGTGCAATCCTGACCCGCTGCCGACCGGCCCGCCGCATTGACACGTCGCGGAGCGCCGCTGTACGCTTCAAGTTAAGCGTTTTTACAACCTGGCGTGCCCGTCGCAATCCGTGGCCTCCTCAACTCACCCTCATCGCCGCTTCAACCCGCTGACTCGTGAATGGGTGCTGGTCTCGCCGCAGCGGACCGAGCGTCCGTGGCAGGGCCAGGTGGAACCGGACAAAGCCGCGACGGCGGTCGAGTACGACCCGCACTGTTACCTCTGCCCCGGCAACGCGCGGGCCGGCGGAGCGCGCAATCCGAACTACGCGAGCACGTTCGTCTTCACCAACGACTACGCGGCGCTGTTGCCGGACATGCCGGAACAGGCCGGCTCGGACGCGGATTTGCTGCGCTGGGAGAACGAGCGCGGTATCTGCAAAGTGGTCTGTTTCTCGCCGCGGCACGATCTCACCATCGCGCGCATGGACTCCGCGGCGGTGCGCGCGGTGATCGACGTGTGGGCTGGCCAGTACCTCGAGATCGGGTCCCTGGAGTTCATCAACAACGTCCAGATCTTTGAGAACCGCGGCCAGATGATGGGCGCCAGCAACCCCCACCCGCATTGTCAGATCTGGGCGAACGAGCACATTCCCAATGAGGTTGCCAAAGAGCTGACCTCCCAGGCGGAGTGGCTCTCCGGGCGCGGAAGCTGTCTGCTCTGCGATTATCTGGCCGTGGAGCGCGCCCGCGGAGAGCGCATCATTTGCGAAAACGAAGGATTCACGGCGCTGGCGCCGTTCTGGGCGGTATGGCCGTTTGAGACGATGCTGGTGAGCCGCCGTCACGCGGGCAGTCTGGATCGGCTGGATTCGGCGGAGCGCGACGCTCTGGCCGACATCATGAAGCGGCTGGCGATCAGGTACGACCAGCTTTTCGACGTGCCGTTTCCGTATACTATGGGTTTTCACCAGAGCCCCACGGATGGACGCGATCATCCGGAATGGCATCTGCATGCGCACTACTATCCGCCGCTGCTGCGCTCGGCGAAGGTGCGCAAGTTCATGGTCGGTTTTGAGATGCTCGACATGCCGCAGCGGGACATTACTCCGGAGGCCGCGGCGGAGCGGTTGCGGAGGCTGCCGGGATGAAGGGCGGTCCAACTCGGTGAACAAATGAAACCAGGCGTAATCGATTACATCATTCTCGCGACGTACTTCCTCTACGTTATCGGCATCGGCTGGCTGGTGAAACGGCGAGTCAAAACCGGTGCGGACTTTCTCACCTCCGGCCATTCCATCCCCCTGTGGGTGACCAGTCTGGCCTTCATCGCCACCAACCTCGGCGCGCAGGAAGTGATCGGCATGATCGCCTCCGGCGCCAAATACGGAGCGCTCACCTTCAACTTCTACTGGCTGGGGGCGGTTCCCGGGATGATCATCCTGGGCGTCTTCATGATGCCGTTCTATTACGGCAGCCGCGCGCGCAGCGCACCCGAGTATCTCAAACTGCGCTTCGACGAGAAGACGCGTGGGTTCAACGCCATCACCTTCGCGGTGATGACTATCTTCTCGTCGGGCATTTCCATGTTCGCGCTGGGCCTGCTGTTTCAACTGGTGCTGGGCTGGAAACTCACTAACTCCATCCTGCTGTCGGCGGCCATCGTCCTGGTTTACACCTACTTAGGCGGGCTTACCAGCGCCATTTACAACGAAGTGCTGCAGTTCTTCCTGATTGTGCTGGGCTTCGCGCCGCTGTCGATCATGGCCGTGTGGAAGGTCGGTGGCTGGTCTGGCCTGACGTCGCGGGCCTCCGCCTGGATGGCCAAACAGCCCGGATTCGCGCACAATCCCGATGTAATAACGCACACATGGAAGTACATGGGCCACGCGTCGTCCAACATGATGGGGGTGGAGTGGTTCGGCATGCTGTTCGGGCTGGGCTGGGTGCTGGGGTGCAGCTACTGGTGTTGTAACTTCCTGGTGGTGCAGCGCGCCATGGCCGCTAAGTCGATGGCGGCCTCGCGGCTGACCCCGCTGATCGCGGCCTTCCCAAAGATGGTGATGCCGGCCGTGGTGATCCTTCCCGGCTTCGCCGCCATAGCCCTCCATCAGATGCACGTGCCCGGCATCATGGTAGCCAAGGGCGCCACGTTCAATTACAACCTGGTCCTACCCAATCTGATGGCCCAGTTCTATCCGTCCGGCCTGCTGGGCGTGGGGCTCACCGCGCTGTTCGCCTCCTTTATGTCGGGGATGGCGGGCAATGTAACGGCGTTCAACACGGTGTTCACTTACGACATCTATCAGAGCTACATAAAGAAGAGCGCGTCGGACTCGCATTACTTCAAGGTGGGCCGCATCACCACGGTGGTGGGAGTTCTTCTCTCCATCGGAGCGGCGTACTGGGCGGCGCAGTCCGACAACATCATGGACTTCCTGCAACTGGTCTTCGGGTTCGTGAACGCGCCGCTGTTCGCCACCTTCCTGCTGGGGATGTTCTGGCGCAGGACCACCGGACACGGCGCGTTCGTGGGGCTGCTGGCTGGCGAGACCGCGGCCACGCTGACGCTTGGTTTTTCCACCGCCGAAGGAACCGGCGGCTGGTTCGGCGCCATCCACACATTCCCGTCGGCCATGGCGCAGAATTTCTGGATCGCCATCCTGGCTTTCACGTCCTGCCTGGTGGTCACGGTGCTGGTGAGCCTGATCACGAAGCCGAAGCCGGTGGGGGAACTGGAGAACCTGGTCTACGGCTATACGAAGATCCCCGTGGAGCAGGATGTTCCCTGGTACAAGCGGCCCATCCTGCTGGCCGTGATTGTGGGCGTCGCCTGCATACTTTTCAACATCTGGTTCTGGTAAAAACTCATGGATGACCTGCGCGTACCGATCGGCTCGTTTTTCGTGATCCTGGGCGTTATGCTCCTGATCGCGTTCTTTGTGATCACCACGGGCCCGCCGCTGTCGTCGCCCCGAGTAAACCTGTGGTGCGGCCTCGCGATGCTGGCTTTCGGGGCCATTATGCTGTTGCTGGCGCGACGCGGCAAAGCGTGATCGCAGTGTGACGGATCGCCTCGGACGAGCCGTTCTCGTCCTGGAGGAAGATGCACGCTTTTGGCGGCGAGCGGGATTCCGCTCCCGGGCTTGTTTGGCCCGTCGAGCGATCACTGCCAGCCTGCTTTCGCCTCGCCTCCAGCCATTGGAAATTGTAGACTGCGGCCGGCTGAATTGTCGCTCAATCATGCGAGGTCAGCGGCCAAAGTGTGGGGCAGCGCCGTGCGCCGCGGCGGGCCCTCGGTCCGCCTCCGGCCAGGCTGGCGCAATCCCTGCGCCAGACCGCACGCTGCTCTCAGCCCGCCAGCGCCCGTTGCACGGTAGTAAGTATAAGGGGAATCACGTAGCGGCTGAACGAGGACAACGCGACTTCGGGGGCGCGGCCGGGTTACGCGTCGGCTCCTGCCCGCATCGGCGCCACGTATCAGCAGCGGTTCTAAGGCAAACCCCTGCCAAACTCCCTCTAAACCGCGCCTCTCCTATGCGATATGTACTGCAAAGAGGCATCTGGTGTTCCAAGACGATCCCTACAATGCGTACCTCGACAACAGCATAGCCACCGGCAACCCGGTGGGACTGGTGACGGCTCTGTACGAGGGCGCCATCAAGGCGGTGCAGCAGGCGCGGCATTGTCTGGAAACCGGGGACATCTGGGGACGCTCGAAGGCGATCTCCAGGGCCGTCGATATTCTGACGGAGCTGCTCCTATCCCTCGATCACGAAAAGGGCGGGGACCTGAGCGCGCGGCTCAAGGAGCTGTACGGCTATATGCAGCACCGGCTGCTGACCGCGCACGCCAGCCAGGAAGACGGGCCGATGGCCGAGGTCATCGCGCTGCTCACGAATCTGCTGGATGGCTGGTACAAGGTTGCCGAGAAACTCACGCAGGAAGCGGGTCAAGCCGCGAGCGAGGCCGCGAGCGAGGCCGCGAGCGCCTATGAAGATTCCGCGCAGGGCGAGAGCGTGGACGCCCCGGCGATGCCCTACGGCTACGACTTCGCGCCGGGGGAAGCCGGCTCCGAAGTCTTTACCTTCTGATTCGCACTGTCCTTCGCCAGTCCGGTCTCGATCAGGTGCGACAACCCAAGGCCGCCCTGCATGGCTATGGACTGAGCGAACTGCGTCTGCGCCATGTCCATGGCCGAGTCCCCGCCGGCATCGTCGTCGTCATCATCGGCGGAAGAGTCCTGGGCGGCCTCGTGGATCGATTTCAGCATCTCGCCGATCAGCAGCGCTTCGAATTGTTGCGCCACGCTGTGCAGCTTCTCGGGACTGGGCGTCGAGGTCCCGTCAGCCGCCTGTGGCCGAGTCATTCCGGCAAGTCCGGCGACACTGGTGATGCCTGCGCTACTCATGCTGGCACCTGCTGTCGCGTACTGCACCGGGCGAGATCGCCTGCGGATGCCCGACGATTTGATGTGGGGCAGGCTCTCAGCCTGCGGCGGCCTCTCAGGCCGCCTTGCCCGTGGGTTGCGGCTCCGCCGCGCTGTGCCACCTTCAGCAGCTTGTCAGTGCAAGGTAGCACAGGCTTCAGCCTGTGAGGCATAAGCTTATTTCCAACCGAGGGCACTAGATCACCTCCAGTTGCGCGTCCAGCGCGCCCGCGGCCCGCAGGTTCTCGAGGATGGCGATCACGTCCCGCGTGGTCGACCCGATCGCCGCCAGCGCCTTCACCAGTTCCTCCACGGTGGCGCCCTGCCTCAGGACCACGTTGCGCGCTTTCTCGTCCTTCACCGCCACGCTGGTCTGCGGGATCACCTCGGTTGTCCCGGTGCGGGAGAATGGCGCGGGCTGCGACACGTCGAAGGTGGTCTGAATCACCACGCTCAGATTGCCGTGCAGCACCGCGACGGGCGCAATCCGCACGTCCTTGCCCAGCACGATGGTGCCAGTGCGCTCGTTGACTACCACGCGCGCGGGCCGGTCGGGCTCAACCGTGAGTTTCTCCAGCTCGGCGATGAATTCGGTGGACTGTTTCCCGTACTCGCTTGGCAGCACAATGGAAACGAGGGCGGAGTTGTCGGCGTGCGCGATTGGGGGGCTGGCGACAAAGCGCCGGTTCACCGCCTCGGCGATGCGCGCCGATGTGGTGAAGTCGGCGTCTCGCAGTTGCAGGCGCACGGTGTTGCCCAGAGGCAGAGACGGCGCGGCCTTCTCCACGGAAGCGCCGTTGGGAATGCGCCCCACGGTCGGATGATTCACGGTTTGCACGCTCTGGGTGCGGCCGGCGACGAAACCGCCGGTGACCACCTGGCCCTGCGCGCTCGCGTATACCTGTCCGTTGATGCCGCGCAGAGTGGTCAACACCAGCAGCCCGCCCTGCAGGTTGGATGCGTCGCCCATGGCCCCTACGGTGGCATCGACGGTCATGCCTGGTTGCGCGAACGGAGGCAGCGTGGCCGTCACCATCACCGCGGCGGTGTTCTTGACGGTGATCAGAGACGGAGACACGCTCACGCCCATCTGCAGCAGCAGGTTGGTCAGGCTCTGGGCGGGAAACACGGTCTGCTGGCGGTCGCCGGTGCCGGCAAGGCCCACCACCAGGCCGTATCCGAGAAGCTGATTGCTGCGCACGCCTTCGATGGAGACCAGGTCCTTGAGGCGAACGTTCTCTCCCTCACCGGCTGCGAAGGAGAGAAGCGGCGCCAGCATCGCGACGAGGAGTCGTTTCATGGGAGATCCTCCAGTACCACACGCTCACGCTCGTGGCTCAGGATCGGGACCGAGCCGCGACGGTGACGGAGCGGTCTGGCGAAGCGGTTTTGGGGCGTCTCCGGCATTCTTCTAAAACGGCAGCAGGCCGAGCAAAATACGGTACAGGATGTTCGGACGCCGCACCGCGTCATTCACCACTCCCTTGCCATCGATCTTCACTTCCAACTGGCCCACGCTGGACGACTGCACCACATTCGTTGTGGAGAGATCCGCCGGCCGCACCACGCCGCGCACGGTCACCACCTGGTGTTCCGAATTGACGCCGATGGCATGCGTTCCCTCCACCACCAGGTAGCCATTGGGGAGCACGTCGACCACGCGTGCCGTCAGTGTGGCGGTCAGCGTTGTCTGGCGGCTGGTGGTGCCCTCGCCGTCGAGGCTGGTATTGGTTGTGGTGTTCAGCAGGTTGGCCAGCTTGCCGCCGGCGGGCAGGGCTTTCGCAAGCTGGGTAATGGACGAATTGGCGGCGGACGCGCGGGAGGTCTTGGTCTGTCCCGTGGAAACAGCCGAAGCCGATTCGTTTACCAGGATGGTGATGATGTCGTCCACGTGGCGAGCGCGAACGTCGGCGCCCAGCTCGCCGAAAGGAGACGCGCCCGACCACAGCGAACCGGGGTCGTCCTGCGGAGAGGAGGCCGCCCGTTGGTGCGCCTGCTCGACGTACAGATCCAGTGGCGATTTCGCCGCCGGATCCTTTTTCTTCTTCGTCGACGGCGCCGCCGCCAGCACTAGCACGAACACTGTCGCCAGACACAAAACGCGCTTCATGATTGCTGATCCTTCGCGATGAGCCCGGCGGCAACGCCGGGAACCACCGAAACTTTGCCTTTGTCCTCCACCCGAGCGTGGAACTTCCTGCCGCTGCTGGTATTGCGCACCACGATGGTCGCGCCGCGGTTGCCCGATTCTTCCGCCACGCCGACCGTCCGGATCAGCGCACCGGCCCCGTTCACCACCACTTCCACGGTGTCACCGCGGGCCACGTCCTTCGCGGGTTCAAGGAGATTCTCTAATAGCGGGTCTCCAGCGGCGATGAGCCGCCGCGGCGCCATGCCGATGGCCGCTTGCGCATCGCTGAGGGTGGCCGCCGCCAGCAGCGGACCTTCATACGGCTCCGCGCGAACGTCACCGGCGCGGATCGGTTCCCCGGCGTGCAGAGGGTTGACCGCCACTACGCGGGTTCCCTTCATGGTGATCAACACGCTGGCCCAGACGTTGAACCGCCGGTTGCCGGCATAGGAGACATAGCCTCGCCACAACACCGGCGCGGCCGACCGGACGCTTGCGCCGGCCAGCGGGAATACCAGCTCGCCCGCGGGCGCGGCCATACGGCTGCGGTCGACCATCTCGATTCGGACGTCGCGGCCCGCCAGAGCCTTCTTCATCGCGGCGATGATCTGGCCGGGCTCGGGCACGGCCATGGTCCACGCGAAGCAGACATCCTGTGATACTGCGCCCTCCAGATGATCCGCCTTCGCCAGCCGCTGCAATTCGGCGGCGTGAAACGTGCGCTGCCAGCCCGGCGCGGGAGAGTAGCCGATGGCGAGATCCGGCGGCAGGGAGGCGAACAGAGGAACCGCCGCCGCCAGATCCCGTGCGTAGATGTGGTCCGAATTGACGGGATGGCAGCCCGCCGCGGGCAGGACTGTCGCGAGCAGGAGCGTGAAGATCATTGTGTGAGCTGATTCACCTGCTGGTACATCTCATCCGCGGCCTTTACCACCCGCGAATTCGCTTCGTAGGCGCGCTGGCTCTGGATAAGGTTGACGAACTCTTCCACTACGCTGACGTTCGATTGTTCGGTGTAGCCCTGCAACAGCGTGCCCAGACCTTCCGCTCCACCGGGATTGCCCACCTGCGCATCGCCGGATGCGTCCGTCGGCTGATAGAGCGTCGAACCGAGACTGTTCAACCCGGCTGGATTCTGAAATGTGGCGAGCTGAATCTGCCCGGCCTTTTGCGCGGCCGTCTGATTCGGCAGCGTGTAGCTGACCGTGCCGTCCAGGGCGACGGTGATGCTCTGGGCCGTGGCTGGAATGGTAATCGTCGGTTCCAGCAAATCGCCGTTCGCGTCCACCATGTTGCCGCTGCTGTTGAGCTGGAAGGTGCCGGCGCGAGTGTAGGCGATGGTGCCGTCGGCGCGTTGAATCTGGAAGAAGCCATTGCCCTGAATGACCAGGTCCAGGGGATTGTCGGTCTCCGTGAAGCTCCCCTGCGTGAAGATGATCTCGTTCGATGCCGCCCGCGTTCCCAGGCCGATCTGCAGGCCCGCCGGAACCGTGGTCTGCTGGCCCGCGGAAGCCCCCGGCTGAATCATGTTCTGATAGACCAGATCCTGAAACTGCGCCCGGCGCATCTTGTAGCCGGTGGTGTTGGCGTTGGCCAGATTGTTGGCGATATTGTCGACGTTCGTTTCCTGGGCGTTCATGCCGCTGGCGGCGGCGTACAGAGCTCGAATCATTTTTCTTCTCCTTCGGGGCGGACATGCGGCGCCAGCCGCGTATCTCCGGAGCACAGCAAAAACGCGGCTGTCGCCGCGTGTCCCTGGGGCGAATCCGGTCTGTTCATGTCGCGCACCTCCTTTACGAGCCGACTTTGGCGACCTGTTCAATCGCCTCCCGGTTCATCTCCGAGCCAATCTTGATAGCCTTCTGCAGCATGTCGAATTGCCGCAGCAGGCTGACTATGCGAACCGACCCCTGGGCGCCGCCGGCGTTCGACGCTTCCAGCTTTCCCTGATTCACCTGGGCGTTGCCGGCCGGTCCCGCGCCAGCCTGCGGGTTCGCGGCGCGGAAGTAGGTCGCGCCCATCTTGGTCAGGTTCTGCGGCTTCTCAAAATCCACCAGATCGAGTTGCCCGAGGACCGAGCCGTCCTGGCTGATCTCCCCCTGCGGGTTGACCTGCAACGGATCGGTCGACTGTACCTGCAGGGTCTGTCCGTTGGTGAGCCGCACCGGATAGCCTTCCGTAGTCACCAGCACTCCCGCGGGCGAGAGTTGGAAGTTTCCGTTGCGCGTGTACAGCGTGTTTCCATTCGGTCCGTTGACGGAGAAGAAACCGGATCCCTGGATGGCGAGGTCGGTGGGGTTGCCGGTGGTCTGCAGGAGCCCCTGTTTGAAGTCGATCCACGGCCCCTCCACCACCGGAGAGATGCTGGTCATCGGGTCGGCGGAGTCGGCCAGCTCCGGCGCGACATAGGTGCTGTAGAACTCGCGGTCCGCCTTGTAGCCTCCGGTGGAGGTGTTGGCCAGATTGTTGGCCTGCAAGTCGAGCGAGTCCATGTGCGCCTGCAATCCGCTGGCGGCGGTGCTGGTGAGCGGGTCCATATTGCACCGGCAGTAGTGCAAACCGGAGACCGCGCCCGCAAATAGCGTGAAATGCGTGCCTGGCCTTGCGATATGAACGGAGGAAGCCGCAGCGCGAGTGCGACACTGGTGCGCGCGAATGTCGAGATTTCGAGTCTGCGGCCTTGCGGCGCTCGGTTTTTTGACAGCATGGCGGTGCGCCTCCACCCCGATCTCCCCTGAATTGAGCGAATATCCGCTGGCCCGGAGTGTGCAGACTACAGCCGCGTGACTTCGGCACCGGCCTGTAGCGCGCCACACATCGCCTTTCCCGATAGCGTCGTGCCGCAGGGTTCCACCGCCTCCGGCTCTCGGTACCACGACTCCGGTCAGCCAAGTTCGTTCGCCACGCTGCTGCATCAGGCGAAAGACGACGCGAGCGCCGACACGGATAGCTCCGACAAAGATACACAGGAGCAGGACAAAAGCGCGAAGCAACCGGCCCTTGCCGTACTTACTTCCGCGTCTGTCCCGGTGGTGCAGCAGACGATAGCGCCGATTGTCGGCTTTCTGATGTGGGGCGCCACGACAGGTAATTCCGAGAAGAGCACGGGCCAGGCGGAGAGCGATGCGAGCGCCGCGCCCGCCGACGAGAAGAAGGCGGATGCTGCCGCCGGCGCCACCGGCGCCACGCTCCTCCTGCAGGCCATTGCCGGTCTGGGCACTCCCCAGCTCACGCAACCTCTGCCGGGGCAGCGGTCCGCGAATAACCAACAAGGTAAGCCTCGCGTTGATGCTGACGCGGGAGTTGTCGCGGCCACCGGGCTGTCGGCGTCCACGAACGCACCGGCCGGGAATCCCACCGGGCCGGCGGCGTCCACGAACGTACCGGACGGGAATCCCGGCGGTCATGTTGACATTCGTGCGAGCGCCGTCACGGCAGCCACCGGGCTGTCGACGTCCACAAACGCGCAGGCAATCGTTGCGGCGAACGACGCCAGCGTATCCTTATCATCTGTATCTCTCGGCACGGACGGCTCGCGGAAGGGCGGTAGCGCCGAGGACGGTGGCGCCGGGGACGGTAGCGCCGGGACCCTCGTTCCCACAACTTCGCCGGAAGGCGACGGAAAGACCGCGCTGTCTTCGGGCCAGCTCGCCTTCGCCGCGCGCCTCAGCGCCGACACCGTCAGCGTGCAGGCATCGTCACAACTCCAGCCGTCATTGTCCCAGCCACTGCAATCAGCCCAGCAACAGGCGAGCCATCTCCAGACCGCTGACGCCAGCATCCAAAGTTCGTCGGCCTCGGAGATCGACGCGATTCAGCCGGTAGTGGCGGCGACCCAAACTGTGCAGACCGGGAGCGAACAAGCCGGAGAACATGCACAGAAGTCCGAGGGCCAGGCGTCGCCGGCCCTGTCCGCGGCTTCCGATCAGGTTGCCGCCACCCGGGCGGACACCGCACTCACGCTCGATCAACCCGCCGATGTGCGGTCGGCCGATGTCGACCAGACTCCCGCGGCAGGCGCCAACGCTACCGCCGTGCACGATGTCCGGCTGCAGGTTGCGGGAAGCGGCGACCAGCGCGTGGATGTTCGCGTGATGGACCGCGGCGGCGAGCTGAGAGTCAGCGTCCGCGCGGACGATCCGTCGCTGGTCCGGTCGCTGCAGGACAACGTGGCGGACTTGTCCACCCGTCTCGACCAGGCGCATTTTCAATCGGAGGTGTGGACGCCGCGCACGCAGGCGATCTCGCAGACCGATTCCGCCAGCACCGACGGCCGGACTTTCTCGAACGGAGGCGAAACCTCCGGGCGGGACGGTCAGGGCCAGCAGCAAAACGGACGGCAACAACAGCAACCCTTCTGGGTGGACGATTTCGAGGAAAACCCGGCGGGGCAGAATTCAGGGGGTACACCACAATGGCAGCCATAGCATCCGCGTTACCGAGCCACGTGGCGACGGCGGCGACGTCGCCGAGCGTGGCGGCGTCGGCGAACGCAACGTCTTCGTCCGGCAGCACCTCTGCATCGGGCAGTTCCACCTCGGCGGGCAGTCTAGCCGCCAGCGACTCGCTCGCCAATGAACAAACGTTCCTGCAGCTTCTGGTAGCGCAGCTCCAGAATCAGGACCCCACGGATCCGATGGATGGCACACAGTTTGTGACGCAGTTGGCCCAGTTCGCCCAACTGGAACAGGATCTCGCGATGCGCCAGGATCTGGACAAGATCGCGGGCGCGGTCACCACGACAACCGCGACCTCGTCCACCGGGAGCGGAGGCGGCGCCACCGGCACCGACTCCACCGGCGCCACCGGCACGGACTCCACCGGCACCGACTCCAGCGGCAACAAGGTAACGCAGACCGTGCAGTAGTCAGGAGGTAAAACATGGGTTTATTCAGCGCATTTTCCGTCGCTCTTTCGGCGTTGCAGGCGGAGTCGGCCGGCATCGATACAACCGGCAACAATCTGGCGAACCTCAACACCAGCGGGTTCAAGGGCAGCGCCGTGAATTTTCAGGATATGGTGAGCCAGGCCATCGGAGTCGGGGCTAACGCCTCCAGCGTGGGCCTCGGCGTGACTACGCCACTCAATATCCAGCAATTCACGCAGGGCTCCATTCAAACCAGCAGCAGCGCGCTCGACTGCGCCATCGAGGGCAACGGTTTCTTCGTCGTGCAGAACGCCAGTGGTAATCAATTGTTCACGCGGGACGGCTCCTTCACGGTCGACGCCAACGGCACGCTGAAGACACAGACCGGCGAATACGTGCAGGGGTGGAGCGCGACAGCCAGCGGCCTGAACACCAGCGGCGCCATTGGCAACATTGTGGTGCCGGCCGGTACGGTCCTTCCGCCGGCGGCCACCCAGAACTGCACCATGGACCTCAACCTGAACGCGGACGCCAATGCGGATGCCACGTCCACGTTTTCACAACCGATCCAGGTGTACGATTCCCTCGGCCAGGCACACACGCTGACCGCCACTTTCGTGAAGACGGGTCCAAACGCCTGGACCGAAACCATAACCATTCCCGGGGCGGACGTAGGATCCACTGCAGGTCCACAGACGGTCGGAACCGCGAACCTCACCTTCGACCCAACCAGCGGGCTGCTGACGTCGCCGGCGGCGGGCACCCCGATAGCGCTCACCATCAGCGGGCTCGCGGACGGCGCCACGTTCCCCGCGACCGTCAACCTGAACCTCTACAACAGCGACGGAACGCCGGCGATCACGCAATACGCGCAGCCCTCCTCCCTGTCGTCCTCGACCCAGGATGGCAGCGCGGCGGCGCAGATGACTTCCATCGCCATCACCAACGGCGGCCAGGTCCTGGCCACGTTCTCCAACGGCCAGACGAAGGTGGAAGCGCAGCTCGCTCTGGCCAACATTCGCAATCCCGACACTCTGACGAACGTCGGCAGCAACGAGTTCGCCGTGTCCGGCGCCACTGCCGCGCCGGCCATCGGAACGGCGCTAACCGGCGGCCGCGGCCAGATTCTGGGCAGCTCGCTCGAAGCGTCCAACGTGGACATGGCCACCGAGTTCACCAACCTCATCGTGTATCAGCGCGGCTATGAGGCCGCCACCAAGGTGATCACCACCGCGGACGCGATGACGGAGGATCTGGTTAACCTCATTCGCTGACACGGAGCCGACCGATGACGCCAGTGGAAGTGCTCGGGGATCTCGCCGGCGTGCCGCTGGAGGTGGAAGCGGTGCTGGACCGCCGCGTGTTCACGGTCAGCGACATTCTCGAGCTCGAACGCGGCAGCCTGATCCGCATGGATCGCTCCGCGGGCGAGAACATCGACCTCTACGTCGGCGGCGCTCATGTCGCCTTCGGCGAGGTGGTGGTGATGGAGAACATGATGTGCGTCCGGGTGACCGATTTCCGCGACCGCGAATAACGCGCATGGAATACCGGGCAGTGGTTCAGTTCGGGATGCGGGGCAAACTGACCCACTACCAAATACCGGGAGAATAAAGAGCATGGTCGAACAAACTCTCGCCGTCTTCCTGGTACTGGCGCTGCTGATTCTGGCTTTGTGGTTTCTGCGCCGTAAAGGACTCGCAAAAGTGAACCTCGCCGTGGGCGGACGCCGCACCGCCGCCGGACGAATTCAGGTGGTGGACCGCAAACCGCTCACCGCCAGCCATTCTCTGCACCTGGTGCGCGTGCAGGATCGCCTGATCCTCATCGGCGTTTCGCCGGGAAGCTGTCAGGCGCTGCACACCTTTGTGGCGGAGCCGGAGACTCCGGATCCGCCCGGGAGTAATGGATGAATCTGTTTTTCGGCCCGATCCTCGCCTTTGCGGCGACGCCGCCGGCCGGCGGGCTGCTCAATTCCATCGGCGTTACCGCTGGCAACAGCGGCCACGGCGTCACCCTCAGCGTTCCCATGCAGATCGCGCTGGGGCTGACGCTGCTTACCATTCTTCCGGCGGCGGTGATGTGCATCACCCCGTTTCTGCGCATCATCGTGGTGCTGCACTTTCTCCGGCAGGCTCTGGGAACGCAGACCGCGCCCTCCAACCAGGTGCTCCTCGGCCTCGCCCTTTTCCTGGCCATGCTCATCATTCAGCCGGTGGCCTCCGACATCTACACGCAGGCCTGGGAACCGCTGGAGAAGGGCCAGATCACCGCCGACCAGGCGTTTGACCAGGGCGCCGTTCCTCTGCGCAAATTCATGGTGCGCTTCGCCCGCGAGAAGGACATCCGTCTGTTTGTCGAGATTTCGAAAGAGCCCCCCCCGCGCAACCCGTCCGATATCAGCCTGAAGGTCCTGATTCCCGCTTACATTCTCTCCGAGCTCAAGGCCGGCTTTCAGATCGGCGCGGTGTTGTACCTTCCGTTTCTGGTGATCGACCTGGTGGTGGCCTCGGTGACGCTGTCCCTCGGCATGATGCAGTTGCCGCCGGTTATGGTTTCCGCGCCGTTCAAGATCCTGCTGTTCGTTCTGGTGGACGGATGGAATCTGGTGGTCGGTTCCCTGATGAAGAGCTTCTACTGATGAACCCGCAAATGGCCGTTCACATTATCGGTGAGAGCATGATGGCGGCCTTCTGGCTGGCGGCGCCGCTGCTCATGGTCGCCTTCGCGGTAGGCGTGTTTGTCAACCTCATCCAGATCGCCACTTCGATGCAGGACACCGTGTTCAGCACGGTGCCGCGTCTGGCCGCGTTTCTCTTCGGCTTCCTGCTGTTGATGCCATGGATGCTCCACCGCGCCACCAGTTACGCTTTCTCCATCTTCAGCGATCTGGCCCGGTATGCACGCTGACCTGACCCTCTCGGCATCCACGCTATTCGCGTTCCTGCTGGTGCTGGTCCGTCTGGCCGGCACGTTTTCGTTCGTCCCCTTTCCCGGCGCGCAGGCCGGCCCCGCCACCGCGCGCGTGGTGCTCGCCGTGGCCTGCACCATCGCTCTGTTTCCGCGCTGGCCGGTGGTGGATGTGAACTCGGCCGGCCCGGCGCTCATGATCCTCTGGCTGTTTTCGGAAGCGGCCCTGGGCGTTTCCATTGGATTGCTGGTGAGTTTCGTCGCCGAAGCGCTCACCGTCGGCGCGCAGATGCTGAGCCTGCAGGCTGGCTACGGATACGCTTCGGTGGTGGATCCGAACACCCAGGCCGACTCGGGAATCCTCGCCATGATCGCCCAGATCACCGCCGGCCTGCTGTTCTTCGCCACGGGCCTCGACCGCCGCGTCATCATGGCCTTCGCCCTTAGTCTCGACCGCTATCCGCCGGGCAGCTTCAACCTCAGCCGGGGCATGGCCGAGAACGTGATTCAGGTGGGTTCGAACATCTTCTCCGTCGGCCTGCGTCTGGCCTTCCCGGTGATCGGCCTGCTGCTGATGACCGATGTCGCCCTGGCGCTGTTGGGACGCGTCAACGCGCAACTGCAACTGGTGCAGCAGGCGTTCTCCGCCAAGATGCTGCTGACGCTGGTGGCGCTTTCGGCCATCCTGATCGTGGTGCCCTCGCTGTACGAGGCTTTCGCGGCACAGGTGTTCGATGCCATTCGCGACCATTTCCTGCGGTAGGCTTTCTGCCTTGTACTACTACACTGGGGAATCTTCGCAGCCCCTGCTCTTTGGTTGCGGCTCTGCTTCTTCGTGGGGCAGGATTTCATCCTGCGGCCGATTTTCAATCGGCCCACGCAGCGCTGGACCAGCGAAACCCCCGCGGCTCGGCCGCCAGTCCGGCGCGCACGGGGTTCATGTGGATGTAAGCGGCAATGCGCTCGAACTCGGCGCGATCACGCACCAGGCGATCATAGCTCTCGCCTTGCCAGAACGGGCCCGTCAGACCGAGAACCTTGTTCGCCTCTTTCGCGGTGAAGCGCTTCAACGTGTGCGTGACCTTCGCGGGTTCCACGAGTGGCGTAATCAACAGATGAACGTGATTGGGCATGACTACCCACGCGTGACCTTCGTACAATCCCATGCGTTCCTGCCCGTAGTCGATGGCGTCCATGATGAGCCCTGCGACATCCGGGCGGCGAAGGTAGACAGGTCCGCTCCGCGCCCTGTCCAGAAGGGTGTCCATAGCCACGAAAGCAGCACCGCTGCTCAGAGTTTCCGGGAACGCCCGATGCGAGGGCAAACTTCCGTAAAGACGCCACGTGAGGAAGAGTGGCCGCTCTGTGGTATACAGATGCGGAAGACGCCGCCGATGGAACCTTGCCATCACCAGGGAAGTATCGCGGCGAGCTGGCAATTCTCAGGGCGAACCGGCACTGGCCGATTAAAAATCAGCCGCAGGATGAAATCCTGCCCTACACATCCCCATGGCCGGCGATAACTCCAGCAAGACCGAGAAGCCCACACCACAACGCCTGAAGAAGGCGCGCGAGCAGGGCCAGTTCCTCTCCGCCCGCGAATTCGTGTCGGCTCTGCAGTTTGTCGCGCTGCTGATCATCCTGGCCAACTGGCTTCCCCACTGGGAGGCGCGGATCGAGCAATCCACGCGCACCCTCTTCCAGCGGGCTTTCGGAGGCGATATCGGCCCCGAAGAGTGGCCGGTGCTGATCCGCACGCTGTTCAGCGACACGCTCATCCCCATCGCCGAGGCGGGCGGCCTGCTGCTGCTGATCACTCTCGGCATCCAGCTCGGCCTGACGAAATTCGGTTTCAGCCTGGGCCGGCTGGCCCCCAAGTTCGACCGCTTCAACCCGGTTACGCGCCTCCGCGAGTTGCCCAAACAGAACCTGTGGTCGACGCTCGAGGCGATCATGCTTCTCGCCGTCGTCGGTTTGTCGGTGCAGTCGATCGCCCGCGACAACGTGGGGACGTTCCTGCGCCTCCCGTTGCAGAGCGTACACGTGGCCACCGCGCAGGTGTCCGAGGCCCTCCAGAACGTCCTGTGGAAGGCCGCCGGCGTCTTCGTGGCGTTTGGCGCCGTGGACCTGTTCCGCCAGTACCGCAAGCACATGTCCGGCCTGCGCATGACCAAACAGGAGGTGCGCGACGATATGAGGCGGCAGGAAGGCGACCCCTACATCAAGGCGCGCGTCCGCCGTCTGCGCCGCGACCTGCTGCGCCGGCAGATGATGAAGGAGGTTCCCAAAGCCACCGCCGTCCTCGTCAACCCCACCCACTACGCCGTGGCCATCCGTTACGAAATGGACACCATGGCCTGCCCCGTGGTCGTGGCCAAGGGGCGGAACTGGCTGGCTTTGCGGATTCGCCAGATCGCCACCGAGCACCAGGTCCCCATCGTCGAGAACCCGCCGCTGGCGCGCGCTCTCTATCAGGCCGCCGACGTCGGGCAGGCCATCCCGCCGGAGTTCTACCGGGCCATTGCCGAGATTCTCGCCTACGTCTACCGCCTGATGGGCCATAAAGTGCCTGCGTAATTGCGAATCATGTCCACGCAGTCCCGGGTCATTCCCGCCCCCAAAAACGAAGGGATGTTCGGCACAAAGCTGACCATGGCCAACATCAGCGAACTGGCGGTGCCTATTGCCGTGCTGGGCATCGTGGTGGCGCTCATCACGCCCATGCCGCCGTTCATGCTGGACATCCTGATCGTGCTCGACATCACCATGTCGGTCATTGTCCTGATGGTGGCCATGTACATTCTGAAGCCGGTGGATTTCAGCGTGTTCCCCACCACGCTGTTGTTGCTGACGTTGTTCCGGCTCTCGCTGAACGTGAGTTCGGCGCGCCTGATTCTGCTGAACGGAAACACCGGCACATCCGCCGCCGGGCAGGTGATCGAGTCCTTCGGGAACTTCGTCGTGGGCGGGAATTACATCATCGGCGCGGTAATCTTTTTGGTGCTGATCGCCATCCAGTACGTGGTCATCAATCACGGCGCGGTGCGCATCTCGGAAGTGGCCGCCCGCTTCACTTTGGACGCTCTCCCCGGCAAGCAGATGTCCATTGACGCGGACCTCAACGCCGGCCTGTGCAACGAATCCGAAGCCCGCCAGCGGCGCAAACAGCTGGCCAGCGAAGCGGAGTTCTACGGGGCCATGGACGGCGCCTCCCGCTTCACCCAGCGCGACGCCCTCGCCTCCATTCTGATCACCGGCATCAACATCATCGCCGGGTTTCTGATCGGCGTATTCCAGCACAACATGGAGCTCCGGCACGCCATCCAAACCTACACCGTGCTGACCATCGGCGACGGTCTGGTCACGGTGATTCCGGCCCTGATGATTTCGGTCTCGGGCGGCCTCATTGTGACCCGCGCCAGTTCCGACGCCCGCGTCGGGGTGGAGTTCCAGAAGCAGTTGTTCGGCCGAACGCAGCCGCTGTTCCTGTCCAGCGGCGTCCTCCTTGCGCTGGCGGCATTCCCGGGCCTGCCCACCATCCCCTTTCTCATCATGGGCGGCGGGCTGGGCGCGGTGGCCTTCCTGAAGCGTCAAAAATCTGACGCTGCTGTTAAGCAACAGACGCTCGCGGCGCCGGTGACCGCCAAAGAGAACCTCGAAACTATGCTCCGGGTGGAACCGGTTTCCATCGAAGTCGGCCTTGGCCTGGCCGGTCTGGTGGCCGGAGGAGCCAACTCGCCGCTGCTGCAAAGGATCGCGGGGATTCGCAAGCAACTGGTCACCAGTCTGGGCTACCTGCTCCCTCCCGTGCGTGTTACCGACAACCTGTCGCTGCGCTCCCGCGAGTACTTGATCCTGCTGAAGGGAACCGAGCTGTCGCGCTACGAACTGCTGCCCGGCAACGAGCTGGCCATTCCTACCGCCAAGGCCGACAAGGCTTTCCAGGGCCAGCAGACGAAAGAGCCCGCGTTCGGCCTGCCCGCCCTGTGGGTGCCCAGCGATCGCGTGGATGCCGCGCGCTCGGCCGGCTATACCGTGGTGGACGCCGTCAACATCCTCGGCACGCACTTCTCGGAAACGATTCGCCGTTACGCGCACGAGCTGCTGTCCCGCCAGGACGCCAAGGCGTTTTGCGATCGGGTGGCCCAGGACAACCCCAAGGTGGTGGAGGATCTGGTCCCGAAGTTGCTCTCACTCGCGGTAGTTCAGCGAGTACTGCAGAACCTGCTGCGCGAGCGGGTTTCGATTCGCGACGGCGTTTCGATTCTCGAAGCGCTCGGGGAAGCGGCGCCGACCAGCAAGAATCCGGTGCTGCTCACCGAGTATGTGCGGCAGTCCATTCGAAGGACGGTCGTGAAACCATACCTGAACCAGAAAGGCGAGCTGCCCGCCTGGCTGCTGGATGCCGCGGTGGAGCAGATGGTGGAGGGCGCGGTTCAGCATACCGAGCAGAACAGCATCCTGGCGCTCTCGCCGCAGGTGGTTCGCGACATCCTCAACCGCATCGAGCGCAAGGTGGAGAAGCCCGAAATGCCCGTTGCCATCATCACCAGCTCCGGCGCGCGCTACTTCCTCCGCCAGATCGTCGAACCCTCGCTCGGCAACCTGTTCTTCCTCTCGCACAACGAAGTGCCGGCTGGCGTCCGGGTGCTTTCGCTGGGGGTGATCTGAGGTTCCCATGAGGATCAAGTCGTACTTCGCGGATTCCGTGGAAGAGGCCATGGACAAGGCCCGGCTGGAGCTGGGACCCGAGGCCATGCTCATGAACTCCAAAGACACCGAGCCCCAGCTCCGCCATCTGGGCCGCTATGAAGTGGTCTTCGGTCAGGCTTTCGAGGACATCGCCCCCACCGGGCAGCAGACCTCCCCGGCTCTCGCGGCGCCCAACGGCAGGCCGGATGTTCTGGCGCACGAGATCGCCGATCTGCGCCGGCAGATCGAGACGGTTCGGCGTTCCATGTCGCGGCAGAGCTTCCACATGCGTTGGACCGCTCCGGGCACCGCCCCCGAGCTGGGCGCATTGTACACGCGTCTGCTCAACGCCGACTTCAGCGACGAGTGCGCGCACGAGCTGGTGCAGGCGGTGGAGACGCGGCTGAATGGCGCGCGCGCCGCCGATACCGCCGCTCCGCCGCCGGCCCCGGAGAACGCCCTGGAGAGCGCCATCTCCGCCGAGCTGGAATCGCGCTTCGAAACCGCGCCCGGTCTGGGAGTCCCCAACGCGGACCGGCGGGTGACGGCGCTGGTGGGGCCGCCGGGCTCCGGCAAGACCACCACCATCGTCAAGCTGGCGCTGAAGTACGGAATCACCAGCCGCCGGCCCTTGCAGATTCTGTCCACCGACACCTTTCGGGTGGCCGCCTCGGAGCAATTGCGCGCCTACGCCTCCATCATCGGCATCGCCTTCCAGACCGTGGAGACGATGACCGGTCTGGCCCAGGCGCTGGAGGAGGCCAGCGGCAAGGATCTGGTGCTGATCGACACGCCCGGGTTCGGGCCCGCCGACACCGACGAGGCGGCCGAGCTGGCCCTGTTCCTGTCGCGCCACCGTTTGATCGAAGTGCAACTGGTGATGCCCGCCACGCTGCGGGCGGCGGCCCTGTCGCGAGTCACCGAGCGGTTTTCCATGTTTCAGCCGGCCCGCCTCCTGTTCACCAATCTCGATGACGGGGGACCTTCGGGCGGCATCCTGGAGCAGGCCATCCGCACGCGGTTGCCGCTCTCCTATTTTGGTTGCGGTCAGCAGATTCCCGAGGATCTCATGGAGGCTTCGAAGGACCGGCTGATCCGAGAGGTGTTTCAGGGATGGCAGGATCCAGCGCTGACCGCAGCCTGAGCACTCATCAGGGGCCCGACATGTTTGGCTACGCTACGCAGACCGAACGATCGCCGGAAGACCGCGAACGGCTCATTCTGGAGCACATGGCTCAGGTGAGCTGGATCGCTTCGCGAATTCAGGAGAAGTTGCCGCCGAATATTCAGATCGAGGATCTCATCTCGGCCGGCATCATCGGCCTGATCGCCGCCATCGACAACTTCGACCCCGGTCACAACGCCACCCTGAGGACTTACGCCGAGTACAAGATCCGCGGCGCTATTCTGGACAGCATCCGCGGACTGGACGGCATTCCCACGCACAAACGCAAACGCGTGAAGGTGCTGGAGGCGGCCATTGCCAACGCCGAGCAGCGCCTCCAGTGCGCCCCCAACGAGGAAGACATCGCCGCGGAGTTGGGAGTATCGCTGGCCGAATACCAGCAGTGGCTGGTGGATCTTCGCGGCGTCTCCCTGGGCAGTCTGGACATCGTCGAGGACGGCGAAGCGGTCAGCCTGCTGAAGTTCATTTCCGGCGACGAGCAGGATTCGCCCGCGCGCATTCTGGAGCGCTCCGAGCTGGAGCGCGTGATCATGGAAGGCATCGGCAAGATGCCCGAGAACGAGCGCACCGTGCTCAGCCTCTACTACAAGGAAGAACTGAATCTGCGCGAGATCGCTCCCATCATGAACCTCCACGTCACGCGCGTGTCGCAGTTGCGTTTGCAGGGCATTCTGCGGCTGCGCGCGTACATCGAGAAGAAGTGGCCAAGCCGCAAGGGAATCTACTCATGACCGCTCCCCAACAAGCGCAGCTTGCCGCCGAACTCGCCCGCGAATGGACCTCGCGCCTGCGCGCCGCCGTGGAAATGATGGCGCAACAGCCGCTCACGGCCACGGCTTCGCCGGCGGCTGCGGAGGCAGTGGCGCGATCCGGCGAACTGCCGTCGCTCGAGTTCCCCTTCAGTCACGCCGCGGGAGCGCCGTTGCGCGTTTCCACCCCCGGCGAGACCAGCGCGGGAATATCCAAGGTAGTTCTCACCGCCAGCGGCATCGAGGAATTCGACGAAGGTCTTTTGAAGGAGACTTGGCAGGAGATCCTGGCGCAGGCGGCCAGCGGGCTGGCCCAGCATGTCGGGATGCGCATGGGAGCCCCGGTGAGCTGCGGCAACGCCACCGAAGCGCCCCCGTCGATTCCCGACGGCGTCGTCTCCAGCGCCACTTTGTCCATCGCGGGAACTCAGTTTGAGCCGTTGTTCATCAGCTTCCCCGGGGCCTTTCTGGATGCCCTCGCGGCGGAACACCAGGGTGACGGCGCGGAATCCCAGCGGGACCCCGGGATGGTCCCGGCCGAAGAACACGGTCATACCGGCCTGCCCCCCACGCTGGATCTGCTGCTCGACGTCGAAATGCCGGTCAGCGTGTCCTTTGGCCGGACCTTTCTCCCGGTCCGCGAGGTCCTGAAACTGGCCACCGGCTCCATCATCGAGCTGAATCGGCCGGTGAATCAGTACGTCGAAGTGGTGGTCAACAATTGCGTGATCGCCCGCGGCGAGGTGGTGGTGATTGAAGGGAATTACGGCGTGCGCATCCACGAAATCATCAGCCGGGGAGACCGCCTGGCCCTGCAACATCTGACCACCATGAATCCCTACCAGCCAACGAGGATCAGCGCATGAGCGTCTTCGAACAGGTCCTGCTCAGCCCCGGCCTGCCCTACGTAGTGCTAGCCGCGGGAATAATCGTGTGCATGGTATTGTTCCTGTCGCTCAAGCTGGAGATTCGCCGCCAGTCGGGCGCATCGGGCGCCGGCTGGAATGAGATGGAAGAGACCGTGGACGGTTTGAGCGCGGCCTTCGAACAGATTCGAGCGCGGCTGGACGAGGCCATGCAACCGCCCGCGGTTTCCCCGGCCTGGTCCGGGAGTCCCTCCGTCAATCTCAATCGCCGCGGTCAGGTGCTGCGCTTGTTCCGGCGGGGCGATCCCCCCCGGCAGATCGCAACGGCGCTGGGCATGCGCCAGGGCGAGGTGGTCCTGATCATCAAGGTTCACCAGATGGTGCTCAGCAGCGCGGGCGGCGTGAAGGCGCCAGATTCCCTCTAATAACGATGGGCCACCCGCGATATGACTATATGAGTTCCTATAGCGACAGAGGCAACCGAACATGAGAATCGATCCGAGTGGCAGCAATGGCGTCGGCAGCGCACAGAACACCGCGCCAGCCCAGACTGTCAATGGCACGCAGCCCGGGCAACGCGCTCCAACCGGAACCGACGGGGATCAGGTGGACCTGTCCGGCGCCAGCAACCTGGTGGCGCTCTCCGCGGGAATGGTGTCCGCCAGCCGGCGGGCGAAGATCGACGGACTGACCGCGCAGGTGCAGAGCGGTCAGTACCGGGTGGACGCGGGCCAGGTCGCTCGCTCCATGGTAAACAGCATGCTGCAGGCGTAACGCCGGTATGCGGTCCTGAAACCGCTTGTTTACACGCGCGGCTCGCTTACCGAGCCGCGACAGTCAGAAGGTGTGAAGTATTGGGCCCTCATCGTAACCGAGCCGCGACGGTTACGGAGCGGTCCTGCTGAATGTTTCACAACTTCTCAAGGAGCGATAAGAACTTGTTGAAGAACGGGAACATGGCTACGGAACAGGTTCGACAGTCTCTGGAAAGCGCGGACGAGAGTCTTCGCCGCGCCATCGCGCAACTGGTGGAGATGCGTTTCGGCGTGCCGCAATGCGCCGGCGCGCTCGACAACGCCGCGGAAAACCTCCGGTCCGCGTTGGCTGGCGCGATTCCCGAGCCGCGGAGAAACACGCTCGAACCGGTGGTGCAACGCATTCGGACCCACGCCGTGCGCGTCCGGGCATTGCTCGACGCGGCGGCGGCCTTCTACTGCGGCTGGTGTTCGGCCGCGCCCGCCGGTCCTGAATCCTACGCGCCGGACGGGCAGCTCCTGCGTAACGGAGGTGCCGGCCGGCTGATGCTGAACGCCTGACGGGAGCGAGCATTCCATGGGAAACCTCTTCACCTCTTTGAACCTGGCGGCCAACGCTATGGACGTCATCGAGCAGGCCGTCGGAGTGGTCTCGAACAACGTGACCAACGCGTCCACGCCCGGTTACGTGCTGCAGACGCCGACGCTGCTGGCAAGTCCCTTCGACCCGCAGGCGGGCGCGGCTGGCGGAGTGCAGTTCGGTCCGGTGGTGAGCGCCCGGAACCAGTTCGCGGAAGAGGCGGTACGCAACCAGAACGCGCTGCTCGGCACCGCCACCCAGGCGGCCTCGAGCCTCGATTCCCTGCAGCAGTATTTCGACGTCTCCGGAAACAGCGGCATCCCGGCGGCCTTGAGCAGTCTGTTTTCGGCTTTCTCCTCGTGGAGCACCACCCCCACCGACACTACCGCACAACAGGAGGTGATCGCGTCGGCGCAACAGGTCGCCCAGGCGTTTAACGACACCGCCTCCAGTGTGACCCAGCTTGGAGCCGCCACCGATCAGCAGCTCCAAAGCACGGTGAGCCAGATTAACGCGCTTTCCGGGCAGATTCAGCAAATCAACGTGCAGATCCGCAGTGGCGATTCCGGCGATGCCGGCCTCGACGCCCAGTTGAACACGGACCTCGAGCAGCTTTCGAATCTCACCGGCATTGACGTGCACTATCAGAGCGACGGGACGGCCGAAGTGCTGATGGGCGGACAGACGCCGCTGGTGATCGGGACCACCCAGAATCAGCTCAACGTGACTTTCGTCCAGCCGGCCAACGCCGCCTACGCGGACGCGCCGCCGGAGGCCACCATCACCACGGCGGACGGACAGGATGTCACCGGCACGGTGAGCCAGGGCGTTCTGGCCGGGCTGCTGACGTTTAGTAACGGCACCCTGGCGGGCGTTATGGGCGGCGCGCAGAACGCGGGAAGCCTCAATCAACTGGCGCAGGCATTTGCCACCCAGGTCAACAACCTGGTGACGCCGGCCTCGGGCATCCCCTTGTTCACCACCTCCGGCGACGCCACCACCGCGGCGCAAACGCTGGCGGTTAACCCGGACATGACCGCCGGGCAACTGGTGGCCTCGTCGGCGACCTCCAGCAATGGGACTGCCGACGCGCTCGCACAGCTTGGCACGGCCACGGATCCCACGCTGGGAATGAGCTATACCGATTACTACGCCAACATCGCCGCGGACCTCGGACAGCAGGAATCCGCCGCCTCGGCCAACCAGAGCACGCAACAGGACCTGCTCACCCAGGCGCAGAACGCGCGCTCGCAGGTTTCGGGCATTTCGCTGAACCAGGAAGCCACGCAACTGATCCAGTTTCAGCAGGCCTACGAGGCTTCGGCGCAAACGGTGACCACCATCAACGATATGCTGACGGCCCTTTTGGACATGACCACGGGGACGGCCTGAAGCGCCCGGGAGGTGACGAATGATCAAAGGAATAGGAAACAACGACGCCTTTGTCGCGAACCTGAACCGCATCGAGAACCAGATCAATCTGACCACTCAGCAGATCAGCTCCGGAGTGGACGTCAGCGAGGCTTCCGACAACCCCGCTGCGGTGGAGCCTATTCTGAGCACGCAGGCCGAAATCGATCGCGTCACCCAGGTCCAGACCAACCTGAATACGGCGAAGACCGTCGCCAGCACCGCCGACAGCGCGCTGCAAACCGCCAACAGCGTGATGAATCAACTGGTCACCATCGCCGCCGAGGGAGCCAGCAGCACCACGAGCGCGGCCACAAATACGGCCCTGTCGCAGCAGGTGGGGCAACTCGAACAACAGCTTGTCTCCCTTGCCGATACCTCGGTGAACGGCAACTACATCTTTGGCGGCGACAACCCCACCACCACGCCCTATACATTCAATGGAACCAATCCCCCCGTGGCCGGGGTGGAGAATCCCACCAATACCGGCGTCATTCGCGACGCCGAAGGGAATTCCATCGTTCCCATCCCCACCGCGCAGCAGATCTTCGATTCGCCCTCGGGCAGCGTTTTACAGGCGGTGGATTACCTCCGCGTCGCCCTGGCGGACAACGATCAGCCCGCCGTGTCCTACGCGGTTACCTGGCTGAACTCGGCCGCGACGCAGTTGAATCTCGGCGCCGAGTCCGTTGGCGCCTCGGAGGATTGGATTAACAGCGCGTCCACCAACGCGTCGCAGACTCTGACTACCTTGCAGACCCAGTTGAGCGGACTGCGGGACACCGACGTCACCGCTGCCGCGACCCAGCTCACGCTGGACCAGACCGCTTATGAGGCGGCGATTTCCGCCCAGGCGAACCTGCCCACGAAGACCTTGTTCAGCTACCTTGGGTGATTATTGCGATAACGGGATAAATCAGTGCTATTTGAACGAAAATCCGGCCTGCGTTCCGCTATAAGAACGTCGGGAGCCCATCGGGAAATGAGCGCCGCACAATACGCGGGACGAATCCTGGAAGCGTGGAACCACGCCGACTATGGCCAGTTCGAAGCCGAGCTGGAGCGCGCTGCGGCCCGTTGCCGGATAGACCACCCGGCGTCGGTTCTCGAAGACGAGCGCCGGGAGCTGCTCGAAAGCGTGGTCAGTAGTCTGCGCGGCTTGCGCGGCGAGGACGGGAACTGGCAGGTTCACCGAATGAAGGCGCCGATGGACTTACTGCGACATTTGCGCCATGCCGGGGCGCGCTGACGCGGATGTGGCGAGGCTTCGACCAGCGGCAAGGCCGGCCTGGGGCAGGATTGCCCGCCCCTCCGCCTCGCTACCGCGTAGCCGGCGCATCCACCATCGCCGCCCGCTTCTTTCCGGTGTCCACTATGTGTCCGGTGAACTGGCGGCGCCCGTTCAGGACGACATCGAGGGCATGATGCACCGGCAGATCGAAAGCCAGCACGTCGCCCGTCTGCAGCGCCAGCAGGTCGCGGGTCTGAATGTCCTGAACCGGCAACCGCACATCGATTTCCACCCTCGAGGGCTTGATCAGCTCCAGCACGCGGCCCTGCTCTTCCGCCGTCGATTCGGACTTGCGCACCGACCACTGCTGGTCGAACTTCTGCCGCATCATCTTGATCATCAGCGAGGGCATGGCGATGTTCATCAGCCCCGCGCTCTCTCCGATGCGCATTTCGATGCCGACCGCGACCACCGCCTCGTTCGGCGCCATTACCTGCAGAAACTGCGGCTCGGTATCCACCGATTGAATGGTGAAGTCAATATTGGTGACGGTCTTCCACGCCTCCCGCAGGTCGTGCAGCACGATCCGCAGCAGCCCGTCCATGAGGTTCTGCTCGATCTCGGTCACTTCGCGCTGGATGGTGGTGGTGACCTTGCCGGTGCCTCCCAGCAGGATCTCGAGGATCGGGAATACCAAGGTGGGGTTGATCTCCAGCACCGCGTTGCCCTCGTAGGGCCGCAGACCCAGCGAAGCCATGCAGGTGGGGGAGGGCAGACCTTCGAGGAACTCCGCGTACGACAACTGCTCCACGCTGACCAGGTTGACCACAAGGTACGTGCGCAGATAAGCGGACAGGCTGGAGACGATACTGCGGACGAAGTTCTCGTGCAGCAGGTAGATGGCGCGGAGCTGCGACTTGGCGATGCGGTCCGGCCGGCGAAAGTCGAAGACGTTGACCTTCTGGCGGGGCGACTCCCCGGGTGCCTCCGGCTGCGAGCTCTGGAATACCGCGTCGATTTCCTGCTGCGAGAGTTGTCTTTTCACGGCGTTCCCCGATTGACTTGCAATCACCAGGCCAGGCTGGCGGGCAGAACTGGGATGGGCTTACTAATGTGGTTTGAGCCACCCAACGCGCGCGCAGCAGTCCGTCGCCGTTTGGCCGCCCGGGAATGGCGAACCAGGTGCTGTGGACAACTGCGGCGCGCCGGCGTCGAGCCGGCTTCGACCAGGCCATTCATGATTCGTCTGACGCGTTTGAACCGGGTCCCGCTGGTGGTCAACTCCGACCTCATCGAGCACATTGAAACCACCCCCGACACCGTCATCGCGCTCACCACGGGTCAGAAATTCATGGTTCTGGAGACGCCGGATCAGGTAGTGGATCGTGTGGTGGCCTTCCGCCGGGCGATCTGCGGCGCTGCGCCGAAAACATCGGAAAACACAAGAGAGGTGGACGCCGAAGCGGCGGCTGCCGGCTCCCCGGATTACGAATGGCCGAGAAACCAGTAGCGACACCGCCTGACGCGAAGGGCAAGCCTGAAGCGAAGGGCAAGCCTGAGGCGACAGGTAAGCCCGAAGCGACGGGCAAGCCCGACGCTAAGGGAAAACCCGCGGCTAAGCCGAAACCGGAGGCCGCGGCGAAGTCCGGCTCGCACGGAAGGCCCGACTTTGCCACCATCGGTGGTCTTGCCGTGGCCGTCTTCGGCATTCTGGGCGGCCTGTTGCTGGAAGGGGGGAAGCTCAGCGACGTACGGCAGTTTACCGCGGCCATGATCGTGCTGGGGGGCACCTTCGGGGCGGTCATGATCACCACGCCTTTGTCACTTATGTTCGCCGCCGTCAAAAAACTGCCGGTGGTTTTCTGGGATAGCGGGGTTTCCAGCAGCCGGGTGGTCGAGGAGATCCTCGGCTACGCCACGCGCGCCAGGAAGAACGGCATCGTCTCGCTGGAGGCGGACATCGACAAGATCACGGACCCCTTCCTGCGCAAGGCGCTGTCGCTGGCGGTGGACGGCACGGACCTGCAGGACCTGCGGCGCATGATGGATCTGGAGCTGCACCTCGAAGAGCAGCGCGGAGAGGCCGAAGCCAAAGTGTTCGAATGCGCCGGCGGTTACTCTCCCACCATCGGCATCATCGGCGCGGTGCTGGGCCTCATCCAGGTGATGAAGCACCTGGAGAACATCGACGAGGTCGGCAAGGGCATTGCGGTGGCTTTTGTCGCCACGGTGTACGGTCTGATTGTGGCAAACATCGTCATGTTGCCCGCCGGCAACAAGCTCAAGACCCGCTTACAGGATTCGATCCGCACCAAGGAGATGATGCTGGAAGGCGTCTGCAGCATCGCCGAGGGACTGAATCCGAAGCTGATCCGCAGCAAGCTCGAGGCCTACCTGCGCGAGGAGCTCGAGGCCCAGGCGAAGAAGAAAAAGAAGAGCGAAAAGCCGCCGGCAGCGGCGAAAGCTCCGGCCCCGGCCGCGCCAGGCGCAGCGGCCAAAGGCCCCGTGGGCGCTCCCGTGGGGGGCGCGAAAGTGGCCGCTACGGCGACACGCTAACCGGATATGCGTAAGAAGAGACAACCCGCGCCCGAGAACCACGAGCGCTGGCTGGTCTCGTATTCCGACTTCATCACGCTCCTGTTCGCCTTCTTCGTGGTGATGTTCGCTTCCTCCCAGGCCGACAAAGGACGCGCCAAAGCGGTTTCCGAGGCCGTGACAAAGGCGCTGGAGGACGGGAAAATGCCCACCGTAGCCTCCATCCTCGGCGGCACCGTATATGACAAGGGCAAGGGCAGCGACCAGATGAAGGGGCCCGTGGTGAAGATCAAGGATTCGAAGCTCGAGGATGATAAGTCCAAGGAGCCCCCGAAAAAACTCACCGAACTGGCTCCGGCCATGCAGACACTGGCCATCGAATTGAAAACCGAGATCCAAAAGGGAAAGTTGCAGATAACGCTGGAGCCCCGCGGCCTGGTCATCAGCCTGAAGGAGGCGGCGTTCTTCGCCTCCGGGGACGACGTCATCCGGCCCGCTTCGTACCCGATCATCACCAAACTCGCCGCCGTCATTGTCAAACTGAACAACCCGGTGCGCCTGGAAGGGCACACCGATTCGATCCCCATCAAAACCCCGAGGTTTCATAGCAACTGGGAACTCTCGGCGGCGCGGAGCATCGCCATGCTGGAGCTGCTGAGCACGAAGTTCGGCGTCGAGCTAGGCCGCATGGCCATCGTCGGATACGCCGACACCACGCCCATCGATTCCAACGACACCGAAGAAGGACGAGCCCGCAACCGCCGCGTGGATATTGTCCTGGTCAGCCCCGCGGGAATGCGCACGGAGCCCGTGCAAGTTCCGCCGCCCGCCGCGCCCGCCGCGCCCGCGACAACGGATAAGGAGTCACAGAAAGGGACCAGGGGACATGCCTGAGTGCCGCACCAAGTACTTCGAGAACATGGAATGCACGGAGGACAGCGTAATCCGGTTGCCCAACGGATTGCCGGGGTTCGAGGAAGAGCGGGAGTTCGCGCTCATCGATCAGCCGCTGACTCGGCCGCTGGTGTTTGTCCAGAGCCTGCGCACGCCCGATCTCTGTTTCGTCGCCCTGCCGGTTCTCTCGGTCGACGCGGCCTACCGGCTTTCGGTCTCCGCCGAGGAGCTGGACGCGATGGGACTCGATCCCTCCCGGCAGCCCTCCATCGGAAACGATGTGGCGTGCCTCGCCATCATCGCCATTGGCGACGACAAGCTGATGACCGCCAACCTGCTCTCACCCCTGGTGATCAACCTGGGCACCCGCGTCGCCGTACAGGCCATTCAGACAGGATGCAATTACAGCCACCGGCATCCGCTTCTGGCCGAAGAACCGGAGACGGTATGCTCGTAGTCCGGCGGCGACACGGCGAATCGGTTCTGATCGGCGACGACGTCGAGGTGGTGGTCCTCGAGGCGGGCGCGAATCGCGTGAAGCTGGGCATCCTGGCGCCGCGGGAAGTGCTCGTGTTTCGTAAGGAGCTGGAGCTGACGCGGCAACAGAATCGCGTGGCCGCGGCCGCCGACGCCCTGGTGTTGTCGCGGCTGACCGTCGCCCTGGACAGCCTTGGCATGCAACGAAAGACCGTGGAGAGACACAATGTTTAGTCTTTGCGAGATCCTTCCCCGTCCCCTCCCTTCGATTCATGTTGTGGACATCGGGGCGATGGCGATTCCGGGAGCGCTCCCCGTGTACCACGCGCTGCTGCAGTCAGGGGCGACACGCGTGACCGGGTTCGAACCAATCGAGGAGGAGTGCCGGAAACTGAACGAGACCAGCCCCCCCAACCACTCCTTCCTGCCCTGCGCGGTAGGCGACGGAACCACCAGGACGTTCCACCAGTGCAATTTCAACATGACCAGCTCTCTGTATGAGCCGAACACAGCGTTGCTGGATCGTTTCCAGAATCTTGGCGAGCTCACCCGAGTGGTCAGGAAGTCTCCGATGGAGACGCGCCGCATGGACGATCTGCCCGAGGTTCGCGGGATGGACTTCCTCAAACTCGACGCGCAGGGAGCGGAGTGCGATGTTCTGGACGGCGCCGCACGGACACTGTCTTCGGTGCTGGTGGTTCATACGGAAGTCGAATTCGTGCCGATGTACCTTGGTCAGCCGCTGTTCGCCGAAATCGACCAGGCACTGCGACGCAATGGCTTCTGCTTCCATCGCTTCGCCGGCATTTGCGGCCGGGCTTTCAAGCCCCTGGTGGCTGGCAACAACATCAACGCCATGCTCAGCCAAGTGCTCTGGGCCGACGCCGTCTATGTGCGCGACTGGATGCATTGGGAATCGCTGAGCGCGGAGCAGTTGTTGAAGCTGGCGCTCATCGTGCACGACGTCTATTCGTCTTTCGATCTTTGCCTGATCGCTCTCGCTCAGTTCGACCGGCACCAGGGAAGCACCCTGAGCGGGCAGTATCTGAAGCGATTGACCGGGAACGGAGCGTCGAAATCCTGACAGATACGGAATCGGGCGGCGAGCAGATTCAGTAACATACGACCGTCCGAGAGCGGAACAGTATGGCCGAGAACCTGCTACGGGAGACAGCGTGAAGAAACGTGCTCATCGCGCTTTGCCGCATGGGAGCCACTACCGCCTCGCGCAGCGTTTGAACGAAGCCGTCGCCTGCCTTCGCAAAGGCGACGGTCCCCACGCGGAGCGTCTGCTGGAGCGGGCGGTGAGCGAGTATCCGTCCAACCCGCTGGCCCTCGCCGCCTGGGGCCAGTTCCTCAAAGACCGCCGCAGGTACGCGGAGGCCGTGCCGGTGCTGCGGCGTGCCGCGCTGCTGATGCCGGAAAGCGTCGCGCACTGGTGCAACCTGGGCGCCGCGTGTCAGGACACCGAGGATGTGGCGGGAGCGCTGCAGGCCTATCGTCAGGCTATCGCCCTCGATCCCCGGCGCTGGGAAGTATATCAGAACCTCGGGTTTCTGATGGAGCTGCAAAAGGACTATGAGCACTCCGAGCGCTTCTACCGGCTTTGCGTCGAGATCAAGCCGGATTGCGCCATGGCATGGACCGGCCTTGCCCGGGTGCGCATGGGACTACGCAAGCTGGAAGACTCCGTCGCCGCGTATCACGAAGCGTTACGTATCCAGCCCAGCGCCGAAGTCTACTGCGACCTGGCTCAGGCCCTCTATCTGCGGAACCAATTCAGCGCGGCGTTCGATGCCGCCCGGAAGTCTATCGATCTGAACCCGCGGCTGGCACTGGCGCATTGTTTTGCCGGCAAGGTCCTGGTCAAGTTCGAAGCGCTGCCGGAGGCGCGGCGGGAGTACGAGGCCGCGCTGGAGGCCGATCCCAACTGCGTGGCGGCCATGGCGGGAATCGCGGGAATCGTAGCGCAGTTGTGCCAGTGGGAAGATGCCGTCGCCTGGTACGTGCGCGCCATGGAATGCGAGCCGCAACGCCCAGGCACTCACTCCGGGCTCTTGTTTACGCTCTCCGCGGGTTGCCTGGCGTCGCACCAGGAGCTTCTCGAAGCGCATCAGGGTTGGGCGCAGATGCACGGCGCGGGCGTGCAGGCATTCCAGCACTTCCCGGAGCGGGAAGATCCGGCGCGCAAGCTGCGCATTGGATTCGTTTCCGCCGATCTGTTCGATCATCCCGTGCGTTTCTTCCTCGCCCCCATCCTGCGCGGGCTGGACCGGCGGCAGTTCTCCGTGGTCTGCTACGCCAACTCCTATCTCAACGACGCCGCAACATGTCAGCTCCGTGCGCTGGCGGACGAGTGGTGTGAGTGCCTGGACCTGAAGGACGACCAACTGGCGGAGCGCATTCGCGATGACCGCATCGACATCCTGGTGGATCTCTCCGGACACACCTACGGGAACCGCTTGCCGGTGTTCCTGCGGAAACCCGCCCCCGTGCAGGCCACCTATCTGGGCTACGGCGACACCACCGGCCTGCCCACGATGGATTACTGGATCACGGATTGGGTCCTCCATCCGGCGGATACCCGGCATCTGACCAGCGAACGCATCTGGCGCCTGCCGCGTTGCTGGGTCATCTATGAGCCGCCCGCCAACGCCCCCGAGGTGGCTGATCGCCACAACGGCGGGCCGCTCACCTTCGTCACCTGCAACGCCCTGCAGAAAGTGAGCGCGGAGTCGCTCGCGCTCTGGGCGCGGGTGCTGGCCGCGCTCCCGGACTCGAGGCTGATCGTGAAAGCCCGTGGTATGGCGGGTACCCAAGGAATAGCTGCCGTCACCGAACGTCTGACCAGCGCGGGCATGCCCCCTGAGCGCGTGACGCTGGTGGGCCCGGTGCCCTCCCGAAACGAGCACCTGGCGCTGTACGGAAAGGTGGACATCGCCCTGGACACCACTCCGTACTCCGGCGCCACCACCACCGCGGAAGCGCTATGGATGGGCGTCCCAGTGGTGACCCTGGCAGGCGAGCGCATGGTCAGCAGAATGAGCGCCAGCATGTTGACCTCGGTGGGCCTCGATGAATTCATCGCCCGGGACGCTGACGATTTCGTGCGCATCGCCACCGAGCTGGCTCGGGACGCGCCCCGGCGGGACCGGCTCCGGCGGGAACTGCGTCCCCGTCTGGCTGCTTCGCCCCTGTGCGACGGCCCGGACCTCGCCCGGCACTTTGGCGCCGCCTTCCGCCAGATGTGGGCGTCCTGGTGTGCGCCCAAAGAACAGGAAGTCGCTCCATGAATCTCCATCTCGGCTGCGGCAAGAAGTACATCCCCGGGTTTCTCCACGTCGACGTCGAACCCCTCCCCCACGTCGACTATGTGAAGCCCGCGGAACGACTGGATTTCATCGCGGACAATACCATCGACCTGATCTATGCCTGCCATCTTCTGGAACACTACGGACGCCACGAGGTTTGCAATGTCCTGGCGGAGTGGCGCCGCGTGTTGAAGCCCGGAGGGATTCTGCGCCTAGCGGTGCCCGACTTCGCCGCCGTGTGCCACTTGTACGACAGCGAAGGACTGAAAGACGGCTACAGCGGCCTGGTGGGACTGGTGTGCGGAGGGCAGCGCAACTGTGCCGACTTCCACAAGATCATCTTCGACGAAGCCTTCCTCACGTGCCTTCTAAAGAAAGCCGGCTTCCGCGACGTTCGTCCCTGGGACTGGCGCAGCACCGAGCACGTCATGATCGACGACTACTCGCAGGCCTACCTGCCGCACCTGGCGAAGGAGACCGGCATGCTGATGAGCCTGAACATCGAGGGAGTGAAATGATCCCGCATGGTATCCACCCGACCGCGCTCATCGATATTCGGGCGAATCCATCATCCCGTCCAGCACCGTGGCCGAGCCCGGCTGCATTCTGTGCGGCGGCCCGCGTTCGGTGTTTCGTTTCGGCGAGGAAAACACCGTGTATCCGTCCCGCGTGTTGCGCCGGGATCGCGGGAGTATCGTGACGGGCAAGCCGATCCGCGCGATGCCGGGGCCGGCGCTTCCGGGTTTGATTCCGCTGGCCGCGGCGCCGGCGACATGAGTCACCGCGCCGGGCCCCGAATTGGCGTCCCGGCTCACACCGGAATTGGGTTCGTTTCGTAATACAGGATCGGGGGCGGCCAGGCTCACGCTGGAATTGGGTTTGTTTCGTAATACAGGATCGCGGACGGCCTGGCGGGCGGCGCCGGGGGCGAAAGCGCGGTGGCAGTCCGGGATTAATTCGCCGAACTCCCGCCGATTCTCGTTGGTGAAAACGCGGAAACCGGCGGAGAGGCCGTGTTTGGCGGCGTTGCCTCCGGAAATGGGTTTGCCCGGGGTGGTGGGGCCGGCGCCGGCTCGGGCGGTGGGCATGATGCACCGACCGTAGCATGGGGCGGGCGGGATTCCCGGGGCGAGGTGCGGAACTGGCTGATGAGGTTGTTGTGAACCGCTCACGGCGGGGGCCGCAACGGGGATGAAGGCCGCTCATGGGCAGGGCGGCCTGAGAGGCCCGTCCCAGAGGGTACCCAGGCTGAGAGCCTGCCCCACTTCGGACTCCGAACTGAGCCTACCGCATGCGGTAGTACCGTCCCGTTTCCGGTACTATTTCCAGGCAAACCTTAAAAAAAGGTAGAATTCCGGGGTCGCCGTCACGAAATAGGCTATGACGGCCCAGCAGACAAAGGCCGCGCCCGGCAGGGACGCTGGGTAATTCAAGTATAGGGACGTAGACAAATGATTTCGATCCAGACGAACGTAACCTCACTCCAGGCGCAGCAGGATCTGAACGTCAACAATGCGTTTCAGGCCAATACGATTCAGCAGTTGTCATCCGGCTACCGTATCAACAGCAGCGCGGATGACGCGGCCGGTCTGGCTGTCGCCAACCAGTACAACAGTGACACGGTGGAACTGCAGCAGGGCGTGCGCAACGCCAACGACGGGTTGAGCCAGTTGCAGATTGTCGATGGCGGCCTGAGCAACATTTCCACCATGTTGAACCGCATGAAGACGCTGGCCACCGAATCGGCCACCAGCACCTTCACCGGTGACCGCACCACGCTGAACAACGAGTATCAGGACCTGATCTCGGAAATCACACGGCAGGCCTCGAACGTCGGGCTGAATGCCGGCGGGCTCCTGAACAAAGAGCTGAGCGTATACATTGGCGGCGGCCGCACCAGCAACCAGACCGGCTCCTCGCAGGTCAACATCAACCTGAGCGGCTCGGCCAACGCCGTGGACGCCAATTCTCTCGGTCTGTCCGCGACCAGCGTGATCGGCGGCGGCACCTCCTTCAGCAACAACTCGGTGACCAACCTGAGCGACACCAACGCGCTATTCAACGTCACCGGGTCGGCTGCCGGCGCCGAGACGTTCGGCGTCGATTATGTGGACACCTCTGGCGCCGTGCAGCACCAGAACGTCACCATCAATGCGACGGCAGGCGGCGTCACCGGAGCGCAGTTCGCTACCGCGGTTAACAATGCGCTCCAGGGGACGGGCGTCACCGCCCAGATCGGAGGGGGCGGCGATCTGCAGTTCAGCGGCACCAATCTCCTGCAGGTCACGGCCGGCACCAGCGGCACGGCGGCCCCGGTATCGCAGGCGGTCACGAGCGGCGCTACGCTGCTGAACTCAGCGAACTATCAGTCTACCGGCGCTTTCACGGCTCTCACCGGCTCCACCGTCCCCGCTTCCGCAACCACCGAAACCATAAACGTGCTGGTGGGCGGAACGAACCACGCTCTCACACTGAGCAGCGTCGACACCGGGACTTCGGCCGGCGACACGGTGGCCCATGCGCTGGCCTCTCTGAACTCCCAGTTGCAGGGCACGGGCGTGTACGCCACCGCCGATGCAGCGGGGGCAAACATCACGCTGCAGAGCGCCAATGTATTCAGCGTCACGTCGGCCGCCCCATCGGTCGGGGCGAGCGGAGCAGGCGCGGCCGGCAGCGGCTCGTTCTTCGGCACCGCGGCGGGAGCCGAGGCTGTCACCGGCACCCCCTATACGGTGAGCGGCGCCTTCACGCCCCTTACCCCCGGCGTCGGCGGCTCACAGGCCGGCACCGTCGAAGCCATGGTCCTCGCGATAGGCGGGGCCAACTACAACCTCACGCTGAACAGCTCCACCTCAGGCACTGCGGCCGGCGACAGCATACAAGATGCCGTGGCCTCCCTCAACTCCCAGTTGGGTACCACCTATGCCGGCACCCCCGCTGCCGGCATCGTCGCCTCAATTTCCGCCAACGGGCAGAACATTGTTCTCACCAGCCCCGAGGCTTTCACCCTGTCGGCCAGCGTCACGGACGGAACTGGCGGAGCTGCCGCCCCCGGCGCCGGCTATGTAATGGGCACCACGGCCGGCAGCGCGACGGTCACGCCCAGCACCTATCAGGCGAGCGGCGCGTTCACGAACTTCGTCGCCGGTGCCGCCTCCGGCACCAACGCCGGTACGGCCACCACCGAAACCCTGCTTCTCAACGGCCAGACTCTTACGTTGACCAGCGCCACCAACGGCACCTCGGCCGCCGACAACATTGGCGATGCGGTCGCCTCCCTCACCGCCCAGATCGCTGCGGCGGGCACCTCTTCACCCCTCGCCGGCATCAGCGTCAGCGCGTCGGGCGGCAACATTATCTTCACAAGCGACAGCGCCTTCACCCTCTCGCAGAGCGGCCGCACGCAAGGTGTTGGCGGAGCTGCCATCGCCGGCGCCGGCTCGTACTTCGCCACCGCGGCGGGATCCCAAACGGTCTCCCCCACCAACTATTCGACGAGCGGCGCCTTCACGGGCTTCGCCACCGGCACCACGGAAATGCTGACCCTGGTAGGTACAACTGGGTCCGTTGATGTTATCCTGAGCGGCGCCACCAGCGGCACCGAGGCCGCCGACACCATGACCCATGCCCTCGCCTCCCTCGCCAGCCAGTTGTCGGGCAGCGGCATTAGCGCCATACAGGACCCCAACAACTCGAACAACATTCTTTTTAAAAGCACCGGGGCATTCACCCTGGCGCAGAGCGGCTGGACCGACGGCGGCAGCAACGGAGCCGCCGATGGCGTGTTATTCAGCACGTCGGCGGGGGCCGAGACTGTCACTCCCAACGGGCCCTATACGACAAACGGCGCCTTTACGGCCTTCACCAACGGCAGCAACAACGGCGCCTCCACCGCAGAAACCCTGGACATCGGCGGCTATACTGTGAACCTGACCAGCGCGAACGCCGGCAACATTGGAGCTGCGATCCAGGCCCTCAACAACGTGTTGGTCGCCCACGGCATCCAGGCCAGCACCAGCGACGGCACCACCATAACGTTGACAAGCAACAGTTCATTCGCGGTCACTGAGGACTCCTGGCTGGCCGGAGCGGGCGTCACTGGCGCCGCTGGCAGCGGCCTGGCGACGGCAGGAACTCCCACCGCCACTGGCCCCTTCACATCGACCGTCAACTACGAGGCCTTCACCCCCGGTAACCACGGCGGCACGGCCACCAGCGAAGGCATGACCCTCGTGGTGACCAGCGGGACCGGCGCAGGCACTTACACTCTCTCGCTGACCAGCGCCACCTCCGGCACCACGGCCGCCGATACCATCAACGATGCTCTCGCCTCCCTAAACCACCAGTTGATCGGCAGCGGCGTCAACGCCACCACCGACGGGTCGGGGCACATTGTCTTTACCAGCCCCACCTCCGCCTTCACCCTCACGGAAAACACCAACACGCCCGGAAATGGCCAGCTTGGCGCCCCCGGTGCTGGTTCGTGGTTCACCGTGGGCACCACGCCGACGCCAGAGACCGTATCCGGCGGCCCCTACACTTCGACGGCCGGCGTCTTCACGCCGTTCCTGCCCGGCGCGGGCACCAGCGGCACCCCCACCAGCGAAACCCTGAGCATCGCCGGCCACAATCTGACGTTGACCAGCGCCACCTCCGGCACCGAGGCAGCCGACACTCTTGCCGATGCTCTCGCGTCCCTCACCGCCCAGTTGACTGCGGACGGCCTCACCGGTTTCAGCGTCGCCGGCACGGCGGCGGCCGGCACGTCACCGGCCGAGATTCAGTTTACCGCCAACCAGTCATTCAGCCTCTCGGAGATGAGCTACAACGCCGGAGTCGGCGGGGCTGTGCTCGGCGGTGGCGGGATGTACACCACGGCGGGGGCACAGGCAATTACTGCGCCTACCGTCAATTCGACCGCCACGGGCAACGCCCAGACGGCTGTTCTGGCCATCAACGCCGCTGTCACCGCGCTCGGCCTCGCTCAAGGCAACGTGGGGGCTGGCGAGAACACGCTGAACTACGCCATATCGCTGGCGCAGTCGCAAGTCACCAACTTTTCGGCGGCCGAGAGCCAGATCAAGGACGCCGACATCGCCGCCGAAGCCGCCAACCTGACCAAGGCGCAGGTTCTGGAGCAGGCTTCCATCGCAGCCATGGCCCAGGCGAACACTTCGCCGCAAGCCGTACTGAAACTTCTCCAGTAGTCTCCTACAGGTTTCGGCCCTCGTGGCCGATGTCATAAGAGGCGTATAAGGCGCGGCCGGCACCGTCAATCGCGGAGCCGGCCGCGATTCCTTTCCGCGAGGAGTTGAGAGATGAGTACCTCCAGCACGTCCCCGTCCACGTTTACAGGCAGCAGCGCTTTCTCATCGAGTCTGGCACAGGTGATCGCCAACGCCGTGACGGTGGCGTCCATACCCATGGACAACCTGGAAACTGAGCAGACCACTTTGCAGGGCCAGCAGACGGAGCTGGGGACCCTTTCGAGCGACTTCACCGCGCTGGGCACCGCACTGAGCGGCATTGACAGCGCGACCGGCTCGAGTTCCTACGGCGCCAGCGTGAGTAACACGGCCGTGGCCTCGGCGTCCACCAGTTCCGGGGTCATGGCGGGCACTTATTCCCTCACGGTCAGCCAGGTGGGCGCCAACACCACCACCATGAGCAATGACGGGCTCACCACGGTCACCGACCCCACGACGGGGAACATCAGTTCGAGCACGGCTTTCACCCTGCTGGTGAATTCGACCTCATACACCATCACCGACTCCGCCGGCACGCTGGACGGACTGGTGAATGCGATCAACGCCAGCGGCGCCAACGTGCAGGCCGCGGTTGTCAACGTCGGGAGCTCATCGTCGCCGGACTACCGGCTGTCGGTACAGAGCCTGAACTATGCTCCGGACAGCCTTCAACTGGAGGACAACGGGAACCACAACGCCGATCTGCTGGAGAGCACTCCGTTGACCTCCGGCGCTTACTGGGAGTATTCGGTGAACGGGGCGAAGACGGTGGATTCCACCTCGCAAAGCCTGACGCTGTCTCCGGGGTTGACCGTGAACCTGCTGGGGGGGGTTGGAAGCACCACCGTCACCGTTTCGCAAAACGGCGACAGTATTGCCAGCGCCCTCTCGTCGTTCGCCACCGCCTATAACAGCGCCACGGCTGAAGTGCTCAAGAACCGCGGCCAGAGCGGAGGCGCGCTCACCGGCGACGCCACCATTTTCAGCCTGACGGAGGCGTTGAACCAACTGGGCAATTACACCTCGACGTCGGGCAGCGTGACATCGCTGACGCAGCTTGGACTTACCTTCGATGCGAACGGCAATCTGGATTTCGACCCGTCCACGTTTTCCCAGGCGACCAGCGCGAACATGACCGACGTGCTGAACTTCCTCGGGTCGGTATCGGGCAACACCGGCTTCCTGGGCGCCGCCAATAACATCCTCACCGGCATTAACGACCCTACCACCGGTCTGCTGCCACAGGACACGGCGAACATGACCAGCGAGCTCACCGATCTGGGCAACCAGATCACGGACGATCAGAACAACGTCAACCTGTTGCAGCAGAACCTGACGGCGCAGATGTCGGCCGCGGACGCGTCGATCGCCACGCTGGAACAGCAGGCCTCGTACTTGCAGATGATGTTCCAGACGGAGAACGCCAATGCCGAACTCGGTTACTGATACGGCACAAAAGCTGGCGGAGGCGATCGCCTTCGGCGACGTGGAGGGAGCGCAGGCTCTTCTGGCGGCGTTTCAGCTCGAAGTGCTGACCGGCGCGGAGGCGGCGAACTCGCCGCTGGAACGCGAGGCCCTGCTGGCGGAGGCCATCCGCTCCACGCGAACCCTGCTTCATCTGGCGCGCTCTTTGCGGGCATACGCCAGCGCCAGTCTTCGCGAAACGAACCGCGCCCTGGGCTATCGCGGAGCGTCCGCGGAGCCGCGCACCTGGCACGTGGAAGCGTGATTGCGAACACAGGAACACAGACTGAAGTCTGTGCCACCCTTTAGCAGAAGCATGCCGGCGCAGGTGGCACAGCGCGGCTCGCCGCAACGCAAGGCGGCCTTGACCAGGGGCGAAGCCGCGCTGGTCTTCTTATCCGGGATAAGGTCTGCATTCGTGTTCGCTCGTGGTCAACAGGCCGCCGCAGCAGGTTTGCGTCCTGCGCGCCGGTTTCTAATCGGCGCCGTGCGCGGGTTACAAACCCGCGCGCAGGATACAATCCTGCCCCACAACTCTGTGCAGGTGTTCAGATGGGAAAGTTAAGTGCCATTGGGCTGAGAGCCTGCCCCACCGAACCTGTCCCGGCTCTCAGCCCGCCAGGCGCATCCACAGCAGCACGATTAGCAGCGCCACGGCTCCGGTGAGAACCACCGGCCACGGGTTCCAGTGCGCGCCAGCCGGTTCCACCGCCCAGGGATAGGCGTTAGAGAGGGCCGGCTCGGCCGCGGGCTGCTCGATCTCCAGCAGCGCCTGCATCTCCGGCGAGCGCTCCCCTTCGTGGGAGTCCTGATCGAGCGCCGCGACCTCTTCTTCCAGCCGTGTGCGCAGGTCCTCTGCTTCAAAGGGGAACGAAGCGGCCACGTGCAGAGGCAGCTCGTCGAGGATGTCCCGGTACGCCGGCCCGTGCGGATTCCGCAGCACACAGAAGCCCACGCTGTTGGCCAGGCGGCAGGCCATCCGAACCACGTCCAGCAGGTCCAGCTCGCTTCGCTCGGTGCGCTCCGGGAAGCGCCCGGCGATGGCGCACAATTCCTCGGGCAGGTTCCATTCCCGCGCCAGCCACTCGCCGGCGGCGAAGCGGTCCAGACCGAACAGACTGCGCTCATACTCCGGCAGGTCGAAAGGCTCGCCCGCTTCCAGCTTCGCCGAGGCGGTCTCCAGCAGCATGACGTATTGGGAAGGATGCGTCACCATGAGGCCCAGCCGGCCGATGTCGTGCAACAGGCCGGCGGAGTAGGCGATGTCCTCGGGAACCGCGCAGAAGCGCGCCAGCATTTCCGACAACAGCGCGCACGCCAGGCTGTACCGCCAGAACGCACGCAGCTCGTCCATCATGAGCACCGCGCGGATATAAGTCCGGCCGATGGAAGCAAACGCCAGCGAGCGGATCTTGCGCACGCCCAGCAGCGGCGCCGCCTGATCCATCGTCCTGATAGTGTTGGTGAAGTTGAACAGCGGCGAGTTCGCGTAGCGTATGATTTCGGCCGACAGCACCGCATCGGCACGCAACAGATACACCAGATCGGCGACGGCCGCGTCTTCGTCGGAGGCAACGCGCAACAGCTTTGCCGCCACCGGCGGGAACGCCGGCATGCTCGCAAGCGCGCTCGTTTTCATGGCACACTACCGCTAAATCAAGAGATCGACGCACGCGGGCGGCAGCTTTAGCCGGCAGTGTAAAGGACTCCGCGCGATGACCACTCGGCTACCCTCGTGGCTCGGCAACAGCATGCAAGCTCGGTACGTCGCGAATCCCTGCGTGTCTCAGGGTCCACGCTCCGTCATTCCGTTGGCGGGGTCCGGCCGCGCTGTCCGAATGTTGACGGATTCCGCCTTTGGCCGCGCCTGTTTGCAATGGCTTGTGGTGGCAGCCGCGTTGCACCGTGCCAGAGCGTCATGCTCGACGGTGTTTCCAGCAGTCTGGAACAGTACATGACGCTCCTCGCCGACCGCCAGAAACTGGTGGCCGCCAACATCGCCAACGCGGACACTCCCGGTTACAAGACCAAGGACATCGATTTCCAGGCGGAATTTCGCAACGCGCTCGACGGCGCGCCGCCCAACGTCGTGGAAGTTGCGGGCCTCACCGTCAAGAACGACGGCAACAACGTGAGTCTGGACCGGGAAGCGCGTCTGCTGGCGGAAAACGATCTCCGTTTCAACATCGCTTCGAATCTGCTGCGCGGGCAGATCCGGACGCTAAAACTGGCCATCGAAGGAGGAGGCGGTTCGTCTTCATGAGCCTCTTCTCCACCTTGTCGGTGAGCGCGTCCGGCATGGCCGCGCAGCGGCAGCGCGCCGAGATTCTGGTCGAAAACCTGGCCAACGCGGACACCACCCGGACGGCCGAGGGCGGCCCCTACCAGCGCCGGGATGTGGTTTTTGAGACGTCGTCCACGTCGTCTCCTTTTTCTTCCGTGTTTCAATCCGCTCTGGAAGGAGAAGGCAACGGCGTGGCGGTGAGCCAGGTGGTCACGGACGCCACCCCGCCCGAGCGGCGCTACATGCCCGGGCATCCCGACGCGGACAAGGACGGATTCGTTGCCTATCCCCACGTGAATCCGGCCGAGGACATGGTGGATCTGCTCGGCGCATCCCGTGGTTATGAGGCTAATGTGGCGGCCATGGGCGCCGTCAAGGACATGATCCAGAGGTCCATCGACCTCCTCAAGTAAGGTTATGATTGCTTCCATCCCGGCCATCTCCGCGGCGCCCGTCATCGAAGCTCCCCGGCTCGATGCGCTGTCGTCATCGCAGGGCGGCGGCGAGTTCCGGTCGCTTCTGAACACGGCCATCCAGCACGTGACCACGGTGCAAAACAACGCGGACGCTGCCGTGCAGAGCTTTCTCTCCGGCGAGAACGACGAACTGCACTCCACCATCCTGGCCACGCAACGCGCCGATCTCGAATTCGAAATGTTCATGCAGGTCCGCAACAAAGTAGTCTCGGCGTATCAGGAAATCATGCGCATGCAGGTCTGACCCCTCTGACGCACAGCCATGGAGCAACTCAGAAAGCTCGTCGCGGCGCTCTCCCTCAAACAGCGGATCATGATCGTAGTCACGGCCCTCGCCGCGGTGGCGCTCCTCGGCGCACTGGTGCACTGGAAGCACGAAAGCGACTTCCGGCCGCTGTTCACCGGCATGGCCCCCGAGGACGCCTCCACCATCGTGCAGAAGCTCAAGGAGTCCAGCACCGAGTATCGCCTGACCGACAACGGCGCCACGGTGCTGGTGCCGGTAGCCAGAGTGGATGAGCTGCGTCTCGAAATGGCCGGCGCGGGCTTGCCGAAAACCGGACGCATCGGCTTCGAGCTCTTCGACAAGAGCAATCTCGGTATCACCGATTTCACCGAGCACGTCAACTATCGCCGCGCGCTCGAAGGCGAACTGGAGCGCTCCATCCGCTCCCTGAGCGAGGTGCAGGAAGCGCGCGTTCACGTCACCTTCCCGCGCGATTCCGTATTCCTCGAATCGCGCGAGCCGGCCAAGGCCAGCGTTCTGGTGCACCTGCGCGTGGGCGCGCACCTGAGTGCGCAGAACGTGGTGGCGATCACCAACCTGGTGGCCAGTGCCGTGGAGGGGCTGACTCCCGAATCCGTCTCCGTGCTGGACATGACCGGAAACCTGCTCAGCCGGCCGCACAAGCCTTCCGTCGACGGCGGCGACACCTCCGAGGGAGCGCTCGAATACCGCCAGCAGGTGGAGAAGGACCTGCTGGCGAAGATGAACTCGACGCTGGAGCCGCTGCTGGGAGAGGGGAAGTTCCGCGCGGGTGTTTCGGTGGATTGCGATTTCAGCAGCGGCGAGCAAAGCGACGAGATCTTCGACCCGGCGCGCTCGGTAATGTTGACCTCGCAGAAGACCGAGGATATAGTGGGCGGCTCGCAGAGCAGCGGCATCCCCGGCACCGCCTCCAACCTGCCGCGTCCGGCGTCCCGGCCCGGCTCATCCGGCTCGAACGTGGCGCGCCGAACCGAGAATGTCACTTATCAGTCCACGCGGATGGTTCGCCACACCAAGCTGCCGCAGGGCACTGTGAAGCGCATTTCGGCGTCGTTGCTCCTCGATCAGGACGTGCGCTGGCAGGGCAAGGCGAAGGTGATGGTGCCGCCCACGCCGGAGAAGCTGAAAGCCATCCATGACCTGGTGGCTGGCGCTATCGGATTATCCACGGAACGCGGCGATCAACTGGTGATCGAGAGCCTGCCTTTCGAACAGACGCTGGTGTCGGAGCCGCCTCTTCCTTCGGCGCCCATGGCCGTTCCGCCAAAGAACTGGCTGGATACGTTCAGCGTTGACCGCCGTATCCTGATCGGGATTGCCGTAGCAATTCTGCTGATTGTGCTGGTCCCCGTGCTGCTGTTGCGAAGAGGCCAGCCCGGAGAAGCGGCGGTGGTTGCCGGACCCCCAGCCATCGCCGCGCCTGCCGCCAGCCTCCTCACCCCCGCCGAAGTGGCCGCGGAACGCGAGGAGATCACCAAGGCTGCCGAAGAGAGCGTCCAGCAGCAGCTCAAGCAACAGACCGACCAGAAGCAGAAGTTCCTTGCCGAGATGCAGGAGAAGCTCCGCCTGCCGCCCGTTACCACCAAGAAGGTGGAGGTGTTGCGCCAGCACCTCAAGGAGAGTGTGAAGACCGATGCGGGGCTGGCCGCCAGCGTCCTGCGCGGCTGGCTCGAGGAAGACACGAAATGAGGCGAACTCTTGTGGGGCAGGATTTCATCCTGCGGCCGATTTCTAATCGGCCTCCGCCTCGGCAACAAGTCCCCGGTGCGCTTGGTCCCTATGACGACAAACGACGATGCGCTCAGATTCAATCGGCGGAGAACGGGTTCATCCCGGACAAACGGCGACGACGGAACAGCGGCCGATTGAAAATCGGCCGCAGGATGAAACCCTGCCCCACACCAGGAAGAAACGATGATTGTTAACGTCGCCCAGAACGAGAAACTCCGCGGCTATCAGAAGGCCGCCGTGTTTCTTGTGACCATGGGCGAGGACTCCAGCGCGGAGATCCTCAAGCACCTCTCGGAAGACGAGGTCAACCTGGTCACGCAGGCCGTCGCCCGCATCGACAACATCAACGCCGAGCAGGCCGACAACATCCTCGAAGAGTTCTACCAGATGACTCTGGCCCAGGAGTTCATCGTCAAGGGCGGCCTCGACTACGCCAAGAAAATGCTGATGACGGCGTTCGGCCCGGAGACCACCAAGCGTCTGATGGACCGGTTGTCCAAGGCCCTCGGCAGCGATGTCGCCAGCTTCGATGCCCTGCAGCGCGCCGACCCGCAACAGTTGGCCAAGTTCATCCACAACGAGCACCCTCAGACCGTCGCGCTGGTGCTCTCCCACCTGAACCCGACGCAGGCCGCTTCTCTTCTGGTTTCGCTGCCGCAGCGCATCCGCTCGGACGTGGCAATTCGCATGGCCAACCTCGACCAGATTTCGCCGGAGATCATCCACAAGATCGCCAGCGTGATCGGACAGAAGCTGAAGACCCTCGGCGATTTCAGCCGCGAGTCGTATGGCGGCGTGCGCGCGGTCTCGGAGATGTTCAATCGGCTCGACTCGGGCACCAGCAAGGATATCCTCGCCGACATCGAACAACAGGACACCAATCTGTTTGAAACCATCCGGCAGCTCATGTTCGTCTTCGACGATCTGCTGCTCATCGACAGCGTCGGCATCAAGGAAGTTCTGTCGCGCATCGACCGCAAGGTGCTCACCTGCGCGTTGAAGGGAACCAGCGAGCAGCTTCGCAATCACCTGTTCAGCGCCATGTCCCAGCGGGGCGGGGAGATGCTCCGCGAGGACATCGACGCCTTGGGGCCGATGAAGATCCGCGAAGTGGATGCCGCCCAGCAACAAATCATCTCCGTGGTGCGCCAACTGGAAAGCGAGGGCGTACTCAGTCTGAAGGGCGCCGTGGGCGAGCAGTATGTTATGTAAGGTACTCGCCGGAGAAAAAGCGCAGGAATCGGTGGAGCCGATTGTCTGGCAAGCGCTCGACGGCTCTACGAGCGGCGCGGCTCGTGCCGCCGGCGATTCCAGCCCCGATGCCGCCGCGCTCCAGCGCCAGATCGCCGATCTGGAGCGGACCGTGCCGGTGCGCGTCCAGCAAGCCCGCGATGCCGCGCTTCAGGAGGGCGCGCGCCGCGGGCGCGACGAAGCTTCCGCCGAGCTCAAACCCGTTCTGGAGCGCCTCGGCCGGGCCACCGCGGACCTGTCCAACTTGCGCGATCGCGTTCGCCGCCAGGCCGAGACCGACCTCGTGAAGCTGGCCCTGGCCATCGCCAAACGCGTGCTGCACCGCGAGCTGGCCATGGACCCGGACGCCATGCAGGGAATCGTGCGCAGCGCGCTCGACCGGCTGCAGAATCGTGAAGTGGATCGCCTGAGGGTGCACCCCGGCCACGTGGGAGCGGTTCGCTCCTGTCTGGAAGCCGCGGGCCGCGCGCCGGCCCTGGAAGTGATCGGCGACCCCTCCCTCAATTGCGGCGACGCCATTTTCGAGACTTCCCTCGGCGAACTGGATGCATCGGTCGACAGCCAGTTGCGTGAAATCGAGCGCGGATTCGCCGACAAGCTGAACCCATGAACACGGTCACCAATCCCGCGGCGGGGCAGCCAACTGGCGCAAGCCGCAACCCAGGGGCAGGGCGGCCTGAGAGGCCGACGCGGGCGGAGAGCCCAATGCCACTTAACTTTTCAGCGGAGACGCGGAAGGGGGTCAGTTCGGGATGTGGGGCAGGTTTGCAACCTGCGCGCCGATTTCCAATCGGCGCCGTGCGCGGGTTACAAACCCGCGCGCAGGATACAATCCTGCCCCACAACTCTGTGCAGGTGTTCAGCGATGGGAAAGTTAAGTGCCATTGGGCTGAGAGCCTGCCCCACGAGCTGAACCCATGAACGCCATCAGCGAACGCGTCGACCTAAACGGCTACATTGGCGGCCTGGACGGCATGGAGCTGTTGCGCTGGAGCGGCGCAGTGACCGAACTGGTGGGACTGCTGATCGAATCGCGCGGGCCGGCCGCTCCGATCGGGAGCTTCTGCGAGATTCTGGCTTCTTCCGGCAAGCGGATCCGCACCCAGGTGGTGGGCTTCCGAAACGGGCGCGTGCTTTCGATTCCGCTGGAGGAGACCGGAGGGCTGCAGCTCGGGGACCGCATTGTCGCCCGCCTTGAGGACGCTCGGGTGGCCGTCAGCCGGGGCCTGCTGGGGCGCGTCCTTGACGGTTTCGGTCTGCCCATGGACGGCGGTCCGCGCATCCCTGCTTCTTCCTGGTACGACCTGTACCCGACGCCGCCCGGCCCGCTCACCCGCGCGCACATCCGCAATCCGCTCATCACTGGCATCCGCGCCATCGACAGCCTGCTGCCCTGCGGCCAGGGACAGAGGGTCGGTCTGTTTGGCGGCAGCGGCGTCGGCAAAAGCACGCTGCTGGGAGCCATGGCCCGCGGGAACTCCGCTGACGTGACCGTGATCGCCCTGATTGGCGAGCGCAACCGCGAGGTGCGCGGGTTTATCGAGAACGAGCTGGGAGCGGAAGGACGCAAGCGCTCGGTGGTGGTCGTAGCCACCTCGGACCGTCCGGCGCCGCTGCGCGTGCGTGCCTGCCACGTGGCGCTTTCGGTGGCCGAATACTTCCGCGACCAGGGCGCCAACGTTCTTTTCGTGATGGACTCAGTCACGCGCCTGGCGATGGCCCAGCGCGAGATCGGACTCGCCGCGGGCGAACCGCCCAGCCAGAAGGGGTACACGCCGTCGGTGTTCAATCTCATGCCCAGACTCTTCGAGCGCGCCGGCGCGTTTCCGAAGGGCTCCATCACCGGTTTCTTCACGGTGCTGGTGGAGGGCGACGATTTCAACGAACCCATCTGCGACGCGGTGCGCGGCCTGCTGGACGGCCATATTGTCCTCTCCCGCCAGCTCGGCTCCGCGGGCCACTATCCGGCCATCGACATTCTTGCGTCGGTGTCGCGGGTCACCCAGCAGGTGGCGACGCCGGAGCAACTGGCCTGCGGGCAGAAGGTGAGGGAGGCGCTCGCCACCTATCAGCGCTCGGAAGATCTGATCCAGCTCGGCGCCTATGTCTCGGGAACCAACTCGAAGCTGGACGCCAGCATCAAGGCCCGCGACCGCATGATGGGCTTCCTGCGTCAGGACTCGCGCGAGAAATCGACGATAAAAGACACGCTGGCGGGCTTGCGGGATCTCGCGTTGTTGTTGCCGTAGTAGATGCGGAAAAGATCGAGGAAGCGCTTGTTGACACGCCCGGCTCAGAAACGCGGCCTCCCTGCCGAGCCGCGACAGTTAGGGAGCGGAGCTGGTGCGCTGAAGCGAGCCGCGCTATGAAGCGATTCCGCTTTCCCCTCGATAGTGTGCTGCGCTGGCGGGAGACGATCCTCGAACAGGAAGAGGCGAAACTGCAGCGCCTGTTTCTCGAGGAGCAGCGCATCGCCCTTGCCATCGATGAGACCCGTGCCGAAGGAGTGGCCGCCGAACAGGCCATTCGCGGGCAACGCGAGATGGTGTCCACGGACCTGCGAAGCCTCGCCGCATTCCGGCAGCATCTGGAAGAGAGACGAAAGACTCTCATGCAGCGGAAACAGCAGCAGGCCGCGCTCATCGAACAACAGCGCCACGCCGTGCTGGAAGCGGAGCGGCGGTTTCAGCTGCTGGTGAAGCTGAAGGAGCGCCGCGCGTCGGAATGGCAATACGAGGCCGGACGGGAGACGGAAACGCTCGCCCAGGAGGCATTCCTCGGCCGCTGGAACGTCCGCAAGCGTCTTGCGGCGAACGCTCACATGCCGAAGCTGAAGGAGTAGCTGGCCACCGCCTTCACCGGCTTGTCATCGACAATCGGAGGACCGAACTTCCACTGCTTTATCGCGTTCTGGGCCGCGCCAGCCAGCAGCGCGTTCCCACTGATGACGTGGATCTTGTCCAGAGAACCATCTTCGTTGAGGTACACGTCGAGCCGAACCTCGCCGGTGACTCTCATCTGCTTCGCCAGAGGAGGATACTCCGGGGTGGTTCTCGTCTTTACGATCTTCTTCGCCTCCGCATCCGATAAACGCACCGCCTGCGCAAACACCGTGCTGCACAGGATGCACACACCGAACACAAACACCAGGACACGCTTCATGGCGGGCTTCTTCCTCTGACATCTGTATCGAGGCGGACCGGCCATTTTTAGAAGGAAACTTCAGTTCTGCTACACCCTGATTCAGCCCCCGGTACTTCGATTGCCCGGTACTATGTGCGAGGCGATCAGTCAAAATGAGGAAACAGCCACGGTGGTTCCCCCGGCCAGACGGACAAAGGGAGCTGCTTCACTTTCTTTTTCAACGGTTTGCAATAAACGCGAGAGTTCCTGCCGGGCTCCGCCACGAGGATAGGCAGGACAGCAAAGCGAGTGCCCTGGCAGCCGCCACCGTTGGCTTCCTGACGCCCGCCGCGCTCCCTGTCAAAGCTTCGGCGCGGGGAGGACTGACGAGGGGTGCGAGCCTTGATTAGAATCAGCCTGCGGTCTCCGCTCGCCACGGGAAACGCGACCGAGTGGGTTTCGATCTGCATCCTCGCCGGCCTGGCGCTGGTTTCGCTGGCCGCGGCTTTCGAGCATCTTCGCCTCGGTACCCGGTCCCTGAGCACGTCCTCCCACACGGTCACGCGACGAGCGCCCGCCGGAGCCCTGGAGCAACCCCACAGGCAACTGGTGACGAGGACACTCCCGGCAACCGCCGCCCCGCAAGCAACCCCGATTCCGCCTGCGCCCTCAGTCTCAGAAGTTCGGTCCACACCGCTTGCTGTCGCGGGCGGCTCCGATCAGAGCCACGACCTTAAGGGAGTGGTTGCGCCGTACGAGGCTCCCCGACCCGCACCGGCAGTCCCGATATCCACCCCGGCGACACGAGCTGCGGACAGAGTTCCCGCGCGCGCCAATCCCGGGCAAACAACCGAGGTTTCGACAAAAACGCCTGAGCTGCCCAAAATGACTCGAATTGTCAACCTGGCTCGCGATATGAACCGTGGCGAGGCTGATCGCAGCGTTCCGCGTGTCCAGAGCGCTTCCGCTGCTGGTCCGGAAACGAGTGCTACCGTGATCGGGCACTTGAGGGATCTGCCCCTGCTTCGGGACGGGCAGGCGTTCGAGACCTGGGGGAACGAGTTCGCGAAAGGCGATTCCCTCCTGAAGGAGATGATCCAGGCCGGCGCTCTGACCTCGGTGCAGAGGGGCGCGAAGGTGCGGATCCTGGAAGTTCGGGGCACGCTGGCTTATGTCGAGGTAGCAGGTCAGGGCCGGAGGGGCTGGATCCGATCCACCAGTCTCGTCAGATAGCGCCGATTAGTTTATGCGGTGAACACCCTGGTTCGCTACAGCCAAATAGGTTTGCCTGGCTAAGGTCTGCTCCCTGGCGAGCCCGAGGCCCACACTACCTTCATCCCTCCACAAAGGAGTATTCCTCCCCACACAAGACTGGTGGATTCGCTCACCCATTCCGCTTACACTCGACTTTCATAGTTGTTCAGAAGCGCAAAGGGCTCGGCGGCGGGCCTCCACAAGGAGGGGAATTCTGAATCACCCGCCGCCGAGGCTCCGTTTTGCGCGAGTTCTTCGAGAGAGCCAGTGACCTGTGCTGGTCGCAGGGCGGAAAGAAAATGGTGTCTTGCAAAGTGCTTTGGATCGGGGACGGTGCGGAGGCGTTGCGCACCGGTAGCGCGTCCCGTGAGTACGGAGTCATCGTAGCAGGCAGCATCTGGGATGCGGTGGAGCGTGCCGGCGAGTCGTTGATGTCGGCCGCCGTGCTGCAGTTGCCCTGCGCCGATTGCGCCGCCGAAGAAGCTCTGTACGAATTGCTGCGCGGCGATCCCGGCCTCCCGGTAATCGTGCATGACCGCGCCGGCACCGTCGACGACGCCATTCGCCTGACCCGGATCGGCGCCTTCTACGTCCTCGTGGGTGAGTTGGACCTCGACCGGTTGGAAGCCGTAATCGCGTCCGCGCTCGATCAGGGCCGATCGCGCCGGTTGCCTGCCGCCGGTACGGAAGAAACCGAGCCGTGGCGGCGCCTGCTGGTGGGGGAAAGCCGCACCATACAGCAAATCTGCGACGCCATCCGCCTGGTGGCTTCGCGCCGCTGCACCGTTTTAATCTCGGGCGAAACGGGGACCGGGAAAGAGGTGGTGGCCCGGGCCATTCACATGGCCGGCAATCGTTCTCACCTCCCCATGGTTGCGGTGAATTGCTCCGCCCTGCCCGCCAATCTGATCGAGGCCGAATTGTTCGGACACACCCGCGGCGCTTTCACCGGCGCTCACACCAGCCGCGTCGGCCGCTTCGAGCAGGCCCACCATGGCACGCTTTTCCTGGACGAGATCGGCGATCTGCCGCTGGGCGTGCAGGCCAAGCTGCTGCGCGTTTTGCAGGAGCAGGAGTTCCAGCGCGTGGGCAGCTCGGAAACCGTGCGCGTGGATGTGCGGATTATCGCCGCCTCCAACCAGGATCTGGAGCAGGCCGTCCGGGAGCACCGCTTCCGCGAGGACCTTTTCTACCGCCTCAACGTGGTGCCCATTCGCCTGCCCGTGTTGCGCGACCGCCGCGAGGACATCCCCCTGCTGCTCCAGCACTTCGTCGGCAAGACCTGCCGCGCCGAAGGCCTGCCCGAGAAGCAGATCAGCCCCGAGACAATGGACCGCCTGTCCGCGCTGGACTGGCCCGGCAACGTGCGGCAACTGGAGCACGCCGTGGAGATGGCCGTCGCCTTCAGCAGCGACCGCCGCATCCTCTACCCCAGCGATTTTCCCGTGGCCGCCTCCGGGCGCGAGCGCCCCGAGCCGAAGCGCCCGTGGATCACCGTCCCCGAGGAAGGCCTCGACTTCGACGAAGTGGTGAGCGCTTTCGAGAAGTCGCTGCTGGATCAGGCGCTGACGCACTCCGCGGGCAACAAGGCCCGCGCGGCCGACCTGCTGCGCATCAAGCGGACCACGCTGCTGGCGCGGATCAAGACGCTGGAGGAGCGGGACGGCATGCGCAGCCGCACCGCGCACTCTCCCAATCAGCTCACTCGCCTGCAGACCGCCTCGGGCACCGTGCTGCTGGTGGAGCACGAAGCCGCCGTGCGCCGTTTCATGGCGTCCACGCTTTCCGAACAGGGCTATCGGGTGCTGGAGGCGGCCACCAGCTCGGCCGCGCTGGAACTCTACCAATGCTGGCGCAGCAGCATCGACCTCATGGTGGCGGACGCCGGTCTCCCGGGCATGTCGGGAACCGAGCTGGCCCGGCGAATTCGCCGGCAGTCGCCGTTCCTTCCGGTGCTGCTGATTGCGGGCACGGCCGACGACGCCGACGAGTGCTACGGCGCCACCGATGTTTGCTCCGCCTTCCTGACCCGCCCCTTCGCCCCGCAGGCGTTGCTGGCGAGAGTGGCCGACCAGCTCAGCGCGCCCCGCGGCAACGGAGCCGCCGTCCGGGCGGTCTGCGCGTAGGGATCTGCAAGGCGTCCGCCGAATTCGCGGAGGTTCGGGAAAACTCTGGCGAACAAAGGATGTAGGCTTAGGATGCGGAGACCTCAATGCGTATCCTGGCAGTCTTTATTCTTATTGCCGCGTTCGCGCATGCTCAACCTGGTTGCCCGCCGGTTAGTTTTCAGAACGCTGTGTCGGCGAACACGAACCCGAGCGCCTCAACTCACCTCACCTTTGTCAGGCAGTCGGACGGTTCGTACACCGCCTACGAGATGGCGGACGCGTCGCCTTTTGGGATCATTCGAACGACCCCGAATTTCGGGAGCGAACTCACCGCGTGCCTGCCAAAGCATTCTCCGCTGCCGCCCCTGCCCGCGCCGCAGGGGAGTGGGGTTTCGCCAGGCGCTCCTTCGCAGACGCAGGTTTTCGCGCGACTCGCATCGGGCGATTTCGTGGAAGTTCAGTCAACAGGCGACGAACTCTACGGCACCGAGGCAATCGACATCGCCGTGTTCAGGCCGAACATGACGCTCGTCTCGGAGACGAAGTATGCCGTCAGCGCTGTCTCCCCTCACCAGTTCGCTCTGGCGGATGTGAATGGAGACGGAAATCTGGATCTGATCGCACTCGCATCGGTGTCGAGCGGGGGGCTACAGGCAGCGTTTGACGTGTTTCTTGGCAATGGCGACGGTACCTTTCAGCCGCCCATCGAACACCTGGTTCCTGGTACGGATCAGTATGTCCGGGTGTCGACGTTCGCGGTCGCCGACGTGAATGGCGACGGAAAGCCGGACCTGGTGTTCGGAATTACTACTCCCGCTGAGTCAGGCATCATATCGCTTCTGGCGGGCAACGGCGATGGAACGTTCGGGAACGAGAGCTTTGTCTCTTCCGCTAACGTGCCTGATTCGATTACGCTTGCCGATCTGAATGGCGATGGGAAACTGGATCTGATCTTCTCGGACGAGGGCTTCCTCTCGGTGGCCCTGGGTACTGGTGATGGCTCCTTCGGCTCGCCAGTGAAGTATCCCTACGCGGGCGGTCCGGCGTTAGTTGGAGATATTGACGGTGACGGTTTCCCGGATATCGTGTGCGGCGGCACGATCCTCTTCGGTGATGGCACTGGAGCTTTCCCGCAGCGAGAGGACTATCTAAGCGATGCGGGAGGCACCGTCTTAACCGACCTTGATTTGGACGGCAGGCTCGATATCGTCACCGGGGTGACGGGCAATCCCTTGATTTTCACGGGGGGCATGTCCGTGCTTTTCGGGGATGGAAGCCGAAGTTATTGGGGCGCGCCGATTAGTATTGTTCCAATGTTGTCCGCGGGCGACGTCTTTTTTTATCCCGCTGTCGCGACGGCCGACTTCAATGCCGACGGTATTCCCGATCTGGCTCTTTCCGATGACGCGGGTGGCATCACGATCCTGCAGGGTTCTAGCGCCGGTCTCTTCGATTCCGTTTTTGAGTATCAGCTTCCCAGCGATCTCCTGGGCCTGCCGATCGCGATGATTACGGGGGACTTCAACGGCGATGGGAAACCCGATTTGGCGGTCGCGGTGCAGGACTATGCTCCGAACAGTCTCAACCACGCACTCGTGTTTCTGGGCAACGGAGACGGTACGCTGCAAGACCCCATAGCGGCGGCAGTGCCTGCGGGTCTCAACGTCGCGTCGCTCGCGGCAGGAGATTTCAATGGCGACGGAAAGCTGGATCTAGCCGTGGTGGTGAACACGCTGGATGGTGGCGCGGCCGATGAGGTTCTCGTTTTTCTCGGGAACGGAGACGGGTCGTTTCAGGCGCCCAAGACATATGCGGTTGGCGTCGGAGCGTCTGCGATCGTTGTGGGCGACTTCAACGGTGATGGCAGGCTCGATTTGGTGACGGCGAACAGCGGCACCGACCCGCTGGAGAATGGCAGTCTCAGTGTCCTCCTCGGCAACGGGGATGGAACGTTCTCGGCCGCAACATCCATCCCTCTATCTGGCGCCGTCGCCCCCAGTCCCTACACTGTCGCTGCAGCCGATTTGAACGGCGACGGGAAGCTCGATCTCATCGTCACATTGCTGGACGACACGGCGCTCACAAACAGTCTGGCAATCCTGCTCGGCCGTGGGGATGGGAGTTTTCTGGCGCCCGCAGTCTACCCGGTCACGTCGCTGGGGGTGACAGTGGGCGATTTGAACGGCGACCGAATCCCTGACGTGATTGTTTTCGCATCCGAGAGTGGCCTCGACGAAGGCGGTGCGGGCTACCTGCTCGGTAACGGAGACGGCACGTTCGCACCCGAGGTGTACCTGGCCGCTAGCCTTCTTGTCACGGCTCACTTCAGTCGAGATGGAAAGCTCGATCTGGCCGGGACGTACCTGTCCGTCGGCGCGGTGTCATTCCTGAATACCTCGCCGCCTTTACCGCCCATTCGAGGGCGCTACCGCTGGCTCGGGGACAGGTAAAATCACATCTCTCGAGTTCCTCTTTGGACAAATCCTGGAGGTGCGCGCCGATCCGTTGTTGATCTCCATGCTGACACAGAAGGCGCTCAGATACTGGGATGGCGTAGAGCGGCGCGCCTTACTTCGCCACCACCTGCAGCGGAATGCTCGCCGTCTGGCTGGAGCTGGGGCCCACCATGATGTCGAACGTTCCGGGCTCCACCACCCAGTGCATGTCTCGATTCAGCATCTGCAGCTCTTTCGGCGTGAGCTTGAACTGCACCGTGGTCTTCTCGCCGGGCTTCAGACTGATTCGCTGGAAGCCGCGCAACTCCATCACCGGCCGCGTTACCGACGCAACCCTCTGGTGGATGTACAACTGGGCCACCTCGTCCCCCGCCCTGCCCCCGGTGTTGCTCACGTCCACGCTGACGGTGGTTTCTCCGGCGGCGCCGATCTCCGAGGGCTCGGCGCGCAGGTTGTCGAACTTGAACGTGGTGTAACTCAAACCCCAGCCGAACGGGAACAGCGGCTTTCTGCCGTTGAACAGATAGCCGCGGTTCATGGTTGGTTTGTGGTCGTAGTAATCGGGCAGCTCGCCCACGTTGCGCGGGAAACTGATGGGGAGTTTCCCTCCCGGATTGATGTCGCCAAAAAGCACGTGGGCGGCGGCGGTTCCACCTTCCTGGCCGAGATACCAACCTTCCAGAATCGCGGGCACGTGTTCCACCGCGTAGTTGATGGAGAGCGGCCGGCCATTGATGAGGAACACGATGGTTGGTTTGCCGGTCTCCACGATCGCCCTGATGAGTTGGTCCTGATAACCGATCAGGTCGAGGGAATCGCGGTCGCCGAGGTGATCCTCGGACCACGCCTCGCGATTGGTGCGCTCGTTCTCGCCCACCACTACGATGGCGACATCGGCGCTCCGGGCGGCGGCGATCGCTTCCTGGATGCGTTGCAACTGCGATTTCTCGTCCGGCAGTATCACCGGCTTGTCGTACCACGCCGACCAGCCCTGCTTGCCTTCGGTGATCCGGGAACCTTCCGCATACACCACCTTCGCCGCCGTACCGACGCGCCCTCGGATACCATCCAAGATGCTCACGCCGTGCGCGGGCTCGCGGCTGTAGCCTCCCAGATGCACATCGGCGGCATTGGGTCCGATCACCGCAATGGTCTTCAGCTTCGTCAGGTCGAGCGGCAGCAGATTGCCGTCGTTCTTGAGAAGGACGATGGCTTCCTCGGCGGTCTTCTCCGCCAACTGCCGATGCTCCGGGCTGTTGGTGATCTCGCGCGCGTAGTCCGGGTCGACGTAAGGATTCTCGAACAGGCCCAGCCGGAATTTCGTGTACAGGATTCTCGACACGGCCCGGTCAATCTGCCATTCCGGTACCTTACCGGCCTTCACCTGCGCGAGAAGCGTACGGTATACCGCGCCGTTGCTCAGGTCATAATCCACGCCCGCCGCCAGCGCCTGACGGGCCGCGTCCGCGTTGTCGGCCGCAATGTGGTGAGTCTGCACCAGCATCTGCAGTCCGCCGCCGTCGGAGGTCACGTAGCCCTCGAATCCCCATTCCTGGCGGAGCACATTGTCGAGCAGCCACGTGTTGACGTGCGCGGGGATGCCGTCGATCTCGTTGTAGGAGGCCATCACGCTGCCGGCGTGCGCTTCCTCGATGGCGGCGCGGAAGGCCACCAGAAACGACTCGCGGAGAACCCGTTCGGAATAGTTGGCGGGCGCCGTATTCGTTCCGCCTTCCGGTTCCCCGTGGGCCGCGAAGTGCTTCGCTGTCGCCACCACGTGGTGACGGTCGATGAGGTAATTCGGACCCTGCATACCCTCGATGGCCGCGACGCCGATGTGCGCCCCGAGCCAGGGATCCTCCCCGTACGTCTCTTCGGTCCGGCCCCATCTGGGATCGCGCGCCAGATCGAGCACCGGCGTGAAAGCCTGCTCGACACCGGCGGAAGCCATCTCGTCGGCCGCGACCGTGAACACGTTCTTCACCAGCGCGGGGTCCCACGTACTGGCCAGCGCCAGCGCCTGCGGAAAGCTGGTAGCGCCAAAGGACATGAAGCCGTGCAGCGCTTCGCCCATGAAGATGGCGGGGATGCCGAGGCGCGTTTTCTCCACCAGGTACCGCTGCGCCGCGTTTCTCAGAACGGCGCCGTCGTGGGTGTCCACGTGGGAGTCCGCATCGAACAACTGGCGGAAAGCCTTTGCGGCCGTCTCATTGGTGAACTGGCCGGTGGGGTCGATGATCTGGCGGGCGAACGCGGGATAAAGTTCGCTGACCTTCTCCTCGATTGTCATCCGCGCCAGCAGATCCGCCACCCTCTGTTCGATGGGCAGGCGCGGATTCCTGTAGTCCGGCGCGGCCTCCTGAGCCGGAATGGCCATGGGAGCCAGCAACATCGTCCCGAGGCACGCCAACCCTCGCAGTTCATGAACCATGAATCTCTCTCCTTCCTGGCTGTATTCTATATGAAGCCTGCAGGATGGATGGTTGTGGGGCAGGTTTCCAACTGCGGCGGGTTTCCAACCCGCCTGCCGGGAATTGCGGCTTGTCGCCATGCGGGGCAGATTAGTAGCCTGCGCGCCGATTCTTTACCGGCGCAATGCGCGGTTACAAACCGCGCGCAGGATACAATCCTGCCCCACGTCAATCCACGCGCAGCGATTTGAGCGGGTCCATCCGCGCCGCCCGCCACGCCGGGGCGCAACTGGCGATCGCGGCGATTCCGAACAGGAAGAGGATCACGCCGGCGAATGTGACCGGGTCGGTGGCGCCCACGCCGTACAACAGGCTCGACAGGAACCGCGCAAACACGATGGCCGCGCCGGCGCCCGCCACCACGCCGCCGGCAACGAACCGCAGACTCTGCCCCAGGATCAATCCAACGATGTTGGGCTTGCTGGCGCCCAGAGCCATGCGCACTCCGATTTCGTAGGTCCTCTGCACCACCGAGTGCGAGACCAGCCCGTACGTCCCGATCGCCGCCAGCAGCAGAGCGGTCATCGCAAAACTGAGCAGCACGCCCATGGTCGAGCGAAAACCGGAAATCGAGCCGGAGATCATCGACTCCATGGTTCGCACCTCGCTCACCGCAACGTTGGGATTCTGATCGATGGCCAGCTTTCGAATCTCGCGCGTGACGCGCGCGGGGTCCGCACCGGCCGCCGTTCGGACCAGCAGGTTCATCGCCGCCGGCACCTGCTGGTCGCCCTGGACCGATTGCGCGTAGGGCATGTAGATGGCCCCGCTGATCCATGCCGGGACCCGATTCGTCAGATTGAATTGCCGAACATCGGCCACCACGCCCACAATGGTTCGCCAGCGGTCCTCCCACACCGGCTTGATGTGCTTTCCCAGAGCGTTCTCCGCGGGCCAGAAGTGCCGGGCTGTGGATGCGGATACCAGAACCACGGGGGCGGAATTCGCCGCGTCGCTTTCGGTGAAGCCTCTTCCCGCCAGCACGGGAATGTGCATCAGCGGAAGGTACTCGGGGGTGATCGCGCCGGTCCACAGCATGGGCGCGGGAAAGTCGGCCGTCTTGGGATGGTCTTCCACATCGGCGGCCATATCGGGGACCTCACCGTCCAGGGGAACCGTATTCGCGGCGGCGACATCCGCCACCTCGGGAATGTCGCGCGCACGCCGCAGTAATTCGCCGTAAAGAGCGACGCATTTCGCGCGGTCGCTGCAGAACGATTGGTTAGGGGTGATGCGCACCGTCAGGACGTGCTCCGGAAGGAAGCCGGGATTCACGTCGGCCAGCGCGCGCAGGCTCCGGGTGAGCAAGCCGGCCGCCACCAGCAGGACCACCGTGAGAGCCACTTCCGCGGCGATCAGCCAGCCGCGAAACAGCACCCAGAAACTGCGCGCGGAGCGCTGGCCGCCGGCGCGGATCGCCTGGTTGAGGTCGATTTGCGACGCGCTCAGCGCGGGGGCGATCCCGAATGCCAGGCCGGTGAGAAGCGTGAGCGCGGCCACGAAAACCGCTACGTGCCCATCGATGCGCACTTCGGCGACGCCAGGCAGATCGAGCGGCAGTACGGACCGGAACACGGAGAGAGCGGCCACCGCGAGCGCCAGGCCCAGTGCGCCGCCGGAGGCCGCCAGAAGAACGCTCTCGGTCAAAAGCTGGCGAATGATCCGAAACCGGCCCGCCCCGAGCGCGGCACGCAACGCCATCTCCTTGCGGCGGGCGGAGGCGCGGGCCAGCAGCAGGCTGGCCACGTTCGTGCAAGCCACCAGCAGCACGATGCAAACCGACGAAAGCAGCACCAGCAGCTTGCGGCGCACATCGCCGACGATGTCCTCCTGCAACGATATCAATCGCGAGTCCATGTTCCAGTTGCGCGGCATGGGCCACGGGAACATGCTGTCGAGCTGCGCGGTGATGGCGCGAACCTCGCCCTGCGCCTGCGCAACCGTGGCGCCTGCCCGAAGCCTGGCAATCAGCGGCACATAATCGCCGCCAAGATAATCCTCCACATTTGAGGGGTCCAGCCGGGCTGGAACCCACAACTGCACTTGTGGCGAGGGAAAGCTGAATCCGGCCGGCATTACGCCGACCACCAGGCGATTCACGCCGTTCAGCGCAATCATGCGGCCCACCACCTGCGGATCGCCGCCGAACTTCGTCTTCCACAACGAATGGCTCAGAATCACCAGCCCGTCTCTTCCGGGCCGGTCCTCGCCGGGCTCGAAGGCTCTTCCCCTCTCCACCGGCGCTCCGAGAACTGAGAACAGGTTCGCCGACGCTACGCTTCCCGCCAAACGCGCCGCCTCGCCCTCGCCGGTGAGATTGAATTCCGCATCCGCACTGACCGAGGCCACCTCCATGGTGCGGCTCTCTTGCTGAAAAAGAGCCAGGCCCGCTTTCGGATAAACCGACGTGATGCGCAACAGCCGTTCCGGCTGGCTGTAAGGCAGCGGCCGGATCAACAGCGCGTTCACCAAGCTGAACATCGCCGCGTTGCCGCCGATGCCGAGGGCCAGCGAAAGCCCAGCCAGAGCGGTAAAGCCCGGACTTCGACGCAACATACGAGCGGCGTACCGCAGGTCCTGCCAGAACCGCTCGATGGACAGAAAACTCCACATGTCGCGGCTCTCCTCCTTCGCCAGGGCGATGTTGCCCATTTCGCGGTCGTCCTGCTTCAGGGCGCGGTGAAACTCGATCTCTTCGGCCAACTCGCGTTCGAGCCGTTCACGCCGGGAAAAGAAGACAATGCGCCGGTACCAGCGCGGCAGGGAAAACGTCATGACGCGCCTCAGACCATTTCAAGCACTTTCTGAATGGCGCCGATCATGCGGCTGAACTCCGCGCGCTCGGAAGCGAGCTGCTTGCGGCCCGCCGCGGTCAGCGTGTAGTAGCGCGCGCGCCGGTTGTGCTCCGACGCGCCCCATTCGGCCTTCACCCAGGCGTTGAGCAGCAGCCGCTGCAGGGCCGGATAGAGCGAGCTCTCGCTCACCTGCAGGACTTCGCCGGAGACCTGCCGCAATCGCTGCGCGATGCCGTATCCGTGCCGCGGGCCGGCCACCAGCGCCCGCAGAATCAGGAGATCCAGCGTGCCCGGCAGGATCTCCATCGCTTTCGTATTTGCTCCCATCGTCTCTCGATGGAAGTATGCACGATTCCCGCAGGCGAGTCAAGCCCCATCGCCTACCGATGGGAGTATGATTGCCACGCCCGACCCCTCTACTGGAACGGCGAGTACGCCGTCGCCTTGAACAGCGAGATCTGCATCACACTGGCGATTTCGCCATCCCGCGCAACGGACTCCTTGCGCACCTTGATCCACTCCGCATCGGCGCCGAAAGCGGTCCAGGCCTTCTCGCGGGCGGCCAGATCGTCGAAGGGGATCAGATAAGTGAGGTTTGGCAGGTTGTTGCCGAACACCGTCGACGTGTAGAAGAGCGGACGAATGCCGTTGCGGTGGAAGATGGGAATCTCGCGCCCCGCGAAGCGCTGGTGCAGCGCCCCCAACTGCCGCCACGTCGGGGAGTGATAGGTTCGCAGCTCGAAGATCCGCGGCTGCTTCGCGGGCTCGCCGGCCGGGATCTCCGGCGAGTAATCAGCCGCCTCAAGCAGCGTGCTCGCCGTTTGTTCGTACGGAGGGTTGGGCCCGCTCTCCCATCTCTCCACCGCGGCGGTGTAGCCTTCCTGCTGGTGCAGCCGGGTGTACAGCGACAATGCATCGGAGGGGGATGCGAAGCCCATGACGATCGCGAACTGCGGCAGGTGCGGCGCCACCAGCGCTTCCAGAAAGATCATGGGTCCGCTGTGCAACGCGCGCGCAGCCGGGAAGAACGCGCGCGACATGAAATCGTGCAGGCGCGCCACCTGCTCTCCGTTCTTCAGGAACAACGATTCGATGGTGTAGAAACGGGTCCGCGTGGCGCTGGCATCCGGGTTCGCACCAGCCGCCCCGGCCGCGCCCACTGTCCGCAGGAACGATCTTCTCAGCATGGGTACCCCGATCATATCGCGACCCGATGGACACGCGGCGACCGTGGCGTCCACTGCGCCGCATGTCCATACAGCCAGCCTCGAGCCACAGCGCGGAAGGTGCGTCGAACGAATACAATGTGAGGGTGCGCCCACCCACACTGACCGCCCTCTTGTTTGTCGTGTTTCCGGCTGCGGGGCTCGCGCAGAACACGAAGCCGGTCTCCGGAGTTGATCTCGACGCGCTCGACAAGAGCGCCGATCCCTGCGTCGATTTCTACCAGTACGCCTGCGGGAACTGGATGGCCACTCACCCCATTCCGCCGAGCGAGTCGCGCTGGGGCCGGTCCAACGAGCTGGCCGATCGCAATCGCGAGATCCTCCGCGGCATCCTCGAGAAGGCGTCGGTGGACGACGCCAGGCGCACGCCGGTGGAACAGAAGATCGGCGATTTCTACTACGCCTGCATGGACGAAAGGACCGTGAACGCGAAGGAGTACGATCCGCTGAAGCCGGAGCTGGCGCGCGTGGATGCGCTCACCGACAAGAGCGCCATCGAAGCGCAGGCCATCCGGCTGCAGCGCGACGGTGTGGGTGTCTTCTTCGCCTTCCGTTCCGAGCCCGATCCGAAGAACTCCACCATGACCATCGCGGACGCCGACCAGGGAGGCCTGGGCCTGCCCGATCGCGACTACTATCTGAAAGACGACGAGAACTCGGTGAAGCTGCGTGCAGCCTACGTCGAACACGTGACGCACATGTTTCAGCTCATCGGCGAGCCTCCCCAGACCGCAGGCGGGCACGCTCACGCCGTGATGGCGCTGGAGACGGAACTGGCCAAAGCCTCGCTCGACCGCGTTGCGCGCCGCGATCCCCGCACGCGCTATCACAAGATGACCGTGGCCGAACTCGCCGCCCTCTGCCCGTTCGTCGAGTGGACGCAGTTCATCGATGGCGTGGGCGCTCCGAAGATCGAGACGCTGAACGTGGACGTGCCCGATTTCTTCCGTGCCCTCGACAAGATGCTCACGGCGGCGAGCCTGGATACCTTGAAGGCGTATCTCAAATGGCACCTCCTGCATGCCGCGGCGGCATCGCTCTCCCAGCCGTTCGTGGACGAGGATTTCGCGTTCTACGAAAAAACGCTGCGAGGCACGAAGGAGCTGCGGCCCCGCTGGAAGCGCTGCGTGGACACCGTGGACCGCCAGCTCGGCGAAGCGCTGGGCCAGAAGTACGTCGAGGAAACCTTCGGCGCGGAAGGCAAGCAACACACGCTGAAAATGGTGCGGGCCATCGAAAAGGAAATGAGCGACGACCTGCACACGCTCGCCTGGATGACGCCCGAGACGAAGAAACAGGCCTTCGTCAAGCTAGAGGCCATCGCTAATAAGATCGGTTATCCCGATACCTGGCGCGATTACTCCAGCGTGCGCATCGTTCGCGACGATTTCCGGGGAGATACTCTGCGGGCCGCCGCCTTCGAGGTGCAGCGCCAGTTGCACAAGATCGGCAACCCGGTGGACCGCATGGAATGGCACATGACGCCGCCCACCGTCAACGCATACTACAGCCAGCAGGAGAATAACATCAACTTCCCGGCGGGCATTCTGCAGCCTCCGTTCTACAGCAACGGCCGCGACGAGGCGGTGAACTACGGAGGCATCGGCGTGGTGGTCGGACACGAGCTGACCCACGGCTTCGACGACCAGGGCCGAAAATACGACGCCCAGGGCAACCTGCGCGACTGGTGGACGAAGGAAGACGCCGTGGAGTTCAAGAAGCGCGCGCAATGCCTGATCGACGAATACTCGAAGTTCGAGACGGTCCCGGGCGTGCACCTCAACGGGAAGCTAACGCTTGGCGAGAACACGGCCGACAACGGCGGCCTGCGGCTGGCCTTCATGGCGCTGATGGATTCCCTCGAGGGAAAAGAGGCCGCCCTGATCGACGGCTTCACGCCGGAGCAGCGGCTGTTCCTTGGCTTCGGCCAGGTCTGGTGCCAGAATCAGACTCCGGAGACGGCGCGGCTGCTGGCGCAGACCGACCCGCACTCGTCCGGCCGATACCGCACCAACGGAACAGTGCAGAACATGACGGAGTTTCAGAAAGCCTTCGCCTGTAAGCTCGGCCAGCCCATGGTGGCGGCTCCCGCCTGCCGGGTCTGGTAATCGAGCCATTTGACAGTATGCTAAAAGTGTGAGGATGCGATGACCATCACTCTCGATCTCAAACCTGAAACGCGCGCGGGCCTACTCGCCCTAGCCGAAGCCAGCGGGATGTCATTGGAACAGTACATCCTTGCCATGGTGGAGAACACGGTGCTTCCTCCTTCCCGACTAGGCCCGAAAGAGCGGGCGGCAGTGTGGATTGAGTCCGCGAAGCGGTTCCCGGATACTCCACCTCTTTCGGATGAGGCAATCAGCCGCGAAAGCATCTACGGCGACCGTGGCTAGACCAGATGAGTGTCCTGATCGATTCCAACATTCTGTTGCGTCGGGCGCAACCGTCTCACCCTGCCCACGCCAGCGCGGTAGAGAGTGTTGCAAAGCTATTGGCACGGAATACTCCGGTTTATTTCACGCCACAGAACATCGCTGAATTCTGGAATGTTGCGACGCGCCCCGCGGATAAGAACGGCTTGGGACTTCCTCGCGATGTCGTCCTTGCCGAGGTGGCCATAATCGAAGACCTCCTGACGTTGCTGCCCGACTCCCCCGCGATCTATTCCGAATGGAAGCGTCTTGTCGTTCAGCACCGCATTGTGCGATCGAAGGTCCACGATACCCGGTTGGCGGCTGTCGCGAACGTATACGGCGTGCGAAGCATTCTCACCTTCAATGCCCGAGACTTCGTCCGCTTTGACCATCTCGCAATCCTGCATCCATCGGACGTCTAGCTCATCCGAGATGGTTGCGACGGTGCGTTCTGCGGTCGCTGCGGCTCCCGGGCACACAGGCCGAGCGATGTGGATTGTCCCGAGCGGTCAAGCGGTCCAACATCAGGTACCAACCACCGATTGGTTCGCGCGGGGGCGGCCTGACCCTTTGAAGGAATCTCCCAGCGATGGAACCCGCTGTTCCGGTTCGTTGCTGCTCTCCTGTTATTGCCCGGCGTCGCGGACCCGGCTAATGATGTGGCCGGCGCCTTCCCGCACCTCGCGCAGGACGCGTCGATCGACGGCGTCGCGCGCGGGGAGGGTGTCGCCGGCTTCCTCCAGCACGCGTTCATAGGCGGTGCGCGCGGGTTCGGTGGTCACCGGCGGTGCCGAGAAGGGCGCGGCGGCTTTGAGGCTGTCGCGGTCAAGGTAAAAGGCGCCCATGCCGCGCCAGTTGTCCTGATCCGCCCAGGGCTCGCCTTCGATGACGTTGCCTTCGACGAAGATAGACCCGGGCAGGACCATTCGGTCGCCGAGATGAAAGAACCTGGGACGCTGCGTGGTGGAAGGACCCGGTTTGAGGTAGTTCGCGATGTAGTTGAGCCGGTCGAACTCCCCGTAGCCGGCGGCCTCGCCCCAATCGTAGATCGTGTTGTTCCGGAAGTCGGCATTCAACGGGCCTTGAAAGCGAATGTTGCGGCTGAAGTTGTGGGCGAGGAGATTGTGGTGCCAGCTTACCCGGTTGCCTCCGGCAAGAGCGGCGTACCCGTGGCCGGCGAAGTTGAGACTCTCGCTCAGAATGCACCACTGGATGGTGATGCGGTCGCTCATCCTGATGAGGGTGAGAATCTTGCCGGTGGTCCAACTGAGGGAGAGGTGATCGGCGATGCCGTCTCTGGCGCCGCTGGCGAAGCGGATCCCGTCTTCGCCTTCGCCGGCTTCGTAATTCACGCCGGGGCGCACGCCCTCATCGCCCAGGCGGATGCGGAAGTAGCGCAGGACGACGTCGTGCGTCTTGACTTCGATGCCGCGATTGCGCAGCACAATGCCCTCGCCGGGAGCGCTCTGGGCATCCAGCGTGAGGAAGGGGTGGCGGATGACGAGGGGAGCGCTTAGCGCAATGGAGCCGCCCACGCGGAAGACCACGATGCGGGGGCCCTCGGCCTCCACCGCCGCGCGCAGGCTGCCGGGGCCGGAATCGTCGAGGTTGTCCACATACACGTTGCGGCCGCCGGCGCCTCCGCGGCTGAATGCGCCGTATCCTTCGGCGCCGGGGAACGCGGGCTCGCCCGCGGGAATGGCCAGCGGGTAGACGGGATGATCGCGCCACAACGGCGCGGGCGGTTGCGGGATGGGGCGTACGTGAGTGAGGGGCGCGCCTTCGCCGTAGCTGCTGCGGTTTCGTAGGACCAGATCGGCGCCGCTGGCGCCTCCGCGATAGGTCAAGGCCCAACGGTAGGTCCCGCCCCCATACGCCGCGGTGATCTCGCTGCCTTCGGGGAGACCATCGAAGGCGCCTCTCGTGGGCACGTGGCTCGAAACCAGCGTGATATCCTCGCGCGGCGGGACGGCGCTGAGCAAGATCTCCAGGCGGCATAGGCCACCGGTAGCGGGGATGATGCGAAGGCCGCGAACACGCGACTGAATGGTGATGGGGGTCACGCCGCGCTCGTCCAGCGTGAAGGAGAGGGTGGAGAGACCGGGCCTGCCGCCGGGATCGGCCGTGGCCTGCAGATAAACGTAATCCAGCACGTGGACGGCGGACGCCTGCGAGCCTTCCACGGCCACCACGGCGTGCGAGCCGTAACCGAATCCCACGGAAAGCGTGCGGCCGAGGAAACTGCCGCCGCGAATGCGCAGCACGGCGTCGTTGGCTCTGCCCGTGGACGCGGTGGCGGCGCCCACGAAGACGTCCATGACGGAGTGGAGCGCGCCGGAGTTGAGAACGAACTCGCCCTGGCCGCCAGTGTCCTCGCCCACGAAGAGAGAATCCTGCACCAGGATGACGCTGCCGCCGTTGACTTCGACGCGGGCGCGATCGCCGGCATGGGTTCCGATTCGCAGATCGCCGGCCACCCAGGTGCCGGAGGGCACCCTGACCTGGCTGTTGCCTCTGACGTCGGCGCCGGCGAACGGAGTGGGCAGGCCGGCAGTCCAGCGTGCGGCGTCATTCCAGGCGCCGCTGCCATTGCGCCACTCGGTGGCGTCCTGCGCGAGAGCGAGCCCCGCGGCGAAGAGGAGAGCCCCGGCGAGCCTGCCGGGACTGTTGGTGACTCGCGCCATGCTGGGGCCATCATAGCGACATTGCAGGCCGAAAACCGCGAACTTGGGACTTCGTTTCCGAGCCGCGACGGTCACGGAGCGGTCCTGAGTGGTTGGACTGTCGCCGAAATCGAGGGTGGGGCTGGTCTGACCCGCCGGTTGAGACCGGCCCCCTCGGCTTTCACGGGGTCTAGAACAGATTCCAGAGGAACTGATTGTAGACCTCGTGATGGTACTGGACCTCGGCTGCCTTCACGATGGTTTCCAGCAGCTTCGCGCTGCGGTCCGCCGCAGCCTGCTGGAGATCGGCGTAGCGTCCCTTCACGTCCTCGCCGAGCAGCCTGGTGGTCCAATCCGAACTTCGTAAATGCGCCAGCGTGGCACTCACAAAACGACCACCGTTCGTGCCAGGCTGACGAAAACTCGCCTCCTCTTTATCTGACCAAAGCCGCGGATAAGCTCCTCACGCCTGCGCGCTCTTGTATTGAACGTCCGCGACAGGCTTCGGGACGCTGTTTATCGTCTTCAGAATGCGCGAGACGATCTGATAGGGATCGCCTTCGGAGTTCGGGCGGCGATCTTCCAAATAGCCCCGGTAACCGTTCTTGATGAAGTTAACCGGCATCCGGATCGATGCACCACGATCGGAGAGACCATAGCTGAACCTGTCAATGGACTGCGTTTCGTGCAGGCCGGTCAAACGCAGATGGTTATCCGGGCCATACACGGCGATGTGTTCGGCGACGTTGTCGGAGAACGCCTTCATGACGGCTTCAAAGTACTCTTTGCCACCGACTTCGCGGAGATACTTAGTGGAGAAGTTGCAGTGCATGCCGGATCCATTCCAGTCGCCCTTGACGGGTTTGCAATGTAATTCGACATCCACTTCGTATTTCTCACAGAGACGCATCAACAAATAGCGCGCGGTCCACGTGTCATCAGCCGCTTTGGCGGAGCCTTTGGCGAAAATCTGGAATTCCCACTGACCTTTAGCGACTTCAGCGTTGATGCCTTCATGATTGATACCAGCGGCCAGACAGAGTTCCCAGTGTTCTTCGACGATCTGACGGGCCAGGCTGCCCATGCTCTTGTAGCCGACACCACAGTAGTATGGGCCCTGGGGAGTACTCGGGTAGCCGTTTCTGGGAAAGCCCAGGGGACGCCCATCCTGATACAGGAAGTATTCCTGCTCAAAACCAATCCACAAGTCAGGGTCGTTCTCGATGGTAGCGCGCGCGTTGGTGGAATGTGGGGTGCCATCAGGGTGCATGACTTCGCTCAGAACGATATATGCGTCCTTGCGGCTGGCATCGGGATACAGGGCCACGGGCTTTAGCACACAGTCAGAGCTTTTGCCCTCGGCCTGCATGGTGGAACTGCCGTCAAAACCCCAATTGGGCAGATCAGCGAGGTTGGGTGAGTGTTCGAAGCCCTTGAGAAGGCTTTTGCCGCGCAGGCCGGGAACGGGCTGTTTGCCGTCGAGCCAGATGTATTCGAGTTTGTATTTAGTCATAGCATTTGGAGGATCGGTGGGTCGGGGTCATTTCGTGGTAGTGCCGCCTGGCGTCAACCCGGATGCCCGGGCCATGGGAGCCCGTGGCAGCATTCGTAACGAGGGCCGAACGCAGGCGAAAACGCCTGCTCCACAACGGCAGATGAGTGGTTTGCAGTCCTTGTGGAGCAGGCCTTTGGTTTGCGCCGACTCTTGCCACGGGCTGCCAGGGGCGCGCAGGTTCAAACTCCTCCGGTTCGGGATAGGGAAGCTGAATTGAGTTCGTCCGTTGCATGCTCATGGGTCTGCCAGGTTTGAGAATCGTCGGATGACTGCTTGCGAGCGGAGGGCGATCGGGGCAAACCGCTGTCGTGGGACGCGAGCCTGATTCAGGCCGATCTCCGATTGTCCACGACGATCCGCCCTCCGCGCAATGGATACGTGCGGTTTCACCGATAGATTGTCTTTATGAACGGCCTTTGTGGAATTGATGCGCCCGAGCGATCGGCACGGGTGCGCAGGATTGCGCCAACGGACTCGCGGTTTCCCGCATCCGGCGGTTGAACTTTGCTGCTCCGCAAGTTCCGAGGACATAAGGAAGCCGGCTTGCCGGAGAACCGCGTTGGGCGGGGCAGTTTGGGCGGAGTACCGGGAGGCACTGCTACTATAGGGTCCTGAGGTGTTGTTCATGCGAGGTGTCTTCTCGCGGGTTCTGCTTTCCGCAGTCCTGTGCCTTTCGTCCGCCGCCGCCCAAACTCGCGCCGGGGCCGCTGCGGCTTCCGACGATCTTCAGGCCAGCCTGAAGAAGTTCACGTCTTTCCTCAACACGGTGGAGCAGGATTTCGCCGACCCCATCGACACGGACCGGGCCATTTACCAGGGCGCCATCCCCACCATGCTGCGCACGCTCGACCCGCATTCGAACTTCTTCGATCCAAAGGCGTACCAGTTGCTCCGCGAAGACCAGGCCGGACGCTATTATGGCGTGGGCATGCTGGTGGGTTCCCCGGAAGGCAAAGTGATTGTGATGTACCCGTTCCTGGGATCGCCCGCTTACAAGGCCGGCTTGCATCCCGGGGACACCATCCTCGCCGTGAACGGCGTTTCGTGCGAAGGGCTGGACATCCCAGCCGTCTCCGGCATGCTGAAGGGACCTCAGGGTACGCGGGTGCGGATCAAGGCAGGCCGCTACGGGCATCCGGACCCGCTCTGGTTCGACGTGGTCCGCGGGGAAGTGCCGCGCGACAGCGTCACCTATGCCTTCTGGTATCAGCCCGGCATCGCTTACATCAAGCTGGAGGGGTTCAACGAGAACACCGGGCGGGAGTTCGAAAAAGCGCTGAACGCGCTGGGTGAGCCGAACATCGACGGCCTCATCCTGGACCTGCGCGATAATCCCGGGGGCATTCTGCAGGAAGCCGTCGACGTGGCCGACCACTTCCTGCAGAAGGGACAGACCATTGTCTCGCACCACGGCCGTACCTCGGAAGAAACCAGGTTCACGGCGAAACGGGGCGAGCGGGGCCGCCAGTATCCCATCGTGGTGGTGGTGAACCACTCCAGCGCTTCGGCGGCCGAGATTCTGGCGGGCGCGCTGCAGGACCACGACCGCGCCTGGGTGCTCGGCGAGAACACGTTCGGCAAGGGCCTGGTGCAGGCGCCCTATCCGCTCTCGGAGAACACCGCGCTGCTGCTCACCATCGCACGCTACTACACGCCCAGCGGCCGGCTGATTCAGCGCGACTACTCGCACCGGTCGTTTTACGAGTATTACAGCCGCCTGAGCGGCCACAACAACACCAAGGACATGAGGAAAACCGACAGCGGGAGGACGGTGTACGGCGGCGACGGCATTGCTCCGGACGAGCGGTACGACTACGCGGCGCTCAGCCCCTGGGAATCGGATGTGGTGGCCAACCTCACGCTGTTCTTCTTCTCGGCCGAGTACTTCGGGTCCCATCCGGCGGAACTCGACCGGCACTGGAAGCCGGACGGCGCGTTGCTCAACGAGTTTCGCGCGTACGCCGCCAAACGGGGCTTCGCGGCGACCGACGAGGAATTCCGCGCGGACCGCGACTGGATTCGCGAGCACCTGCGGGAAGAGATGTTCGTCACCGCCTTCAGCAAGGAGGAGGCGGAACGCGTGGCGTTGGAGAACGACCCGGAAATCGGGCGGGCCGTGTCCGCCATTCCCGCTTCGCGCGCTCTGCTGGACCGCGCGCGGAAGACCATGGCGCGGCAGGCGGGGGGAGCGGGCGCGCTGGAAGAGTAGGGCGGCGTCAGTGCAGCGATGCGCGGCCTGCTGCGCCACTGCGCCCCAGGGAGCCGCAGCGCGTCGTCACGCGGCCGCCGCCGCGCGTCCATGATCAGCTCCGGCACACTTGTTCGTAGTATTCCTCGTATAAAGGGATAATCAGCGACGTACAGAAGCGTGTTTCGGCGGTTTTGCGCGCGGCAGCCGCGACCGTTTCGTACCGTGAGGTATCCGACAGAAGCTCGGCCACCCTCGCCGCCTGGGACGCGATGTCGCCCACCGGCTCCAGAAACCCGTCCACGCCGTTGGTGATCAGCTCCGGCACGCCGCCCACGTCGGTGGCGACGGGCGGCACACCGCAGGCCATGGCTTCCAGCGCAGCCAGCCCGAACGACTCCAGCTCGCTGGGGAGCAGCAGCACGTCCATACCCGGCAGAATCCTGTGAATGTGGTCCTGTTTGCCGAGGAACGTAACGTGCGATCCCACGCCGAGTTCGATGGCCAGCCTCTCGGCGGGTCCCCGCTCCGGTCCGTCGCCGACCATGTACAAATGGGCGGGAAGCCCGCGGCGGACCTCGGCCAGAATGCGCACGCAATCCTGAACGCGCTTCACCGGGCGGAAATTCGAGACGTGTACGAGGCTCTTTTCCTCAGTGCGCTTGTCCTTGCTGGGGCGGTATATGTCGCAATTCACGAAATTGCGGATCACGCGAATCTCGTTGGGTACGGCGAAGACATCCACGGTTCTCTGGCGCAAATACTCGCTGATGCTGGTGATGCCGTCCGATTGCTCGATGGAGAACTTCGTCACCGGGAAATAGGAGCGGTCCGTGCCCACCAGGGTGATGTCGGTGCCGTGCAGGGTGGTGATGAAGGGGAGCCGGCGGCGCGGCCGCATGATCTCGCGCGCGAGCATGGCGGCCACCGAATGTGGGATGGCGTAGTGCACGTGCAGCAGGTCGAGACGATACGTTTCCGCGACCTCGGCCATGCGCGAGGCCAGCGCCAGCAGATAGGGCGGGTGCTGGAACAGCGGATAGCCGGAGACTTCCACTTCGTGGTAATGGATGCGCGGACCCGAGCCCAGGCGGATGGGGTTCGCGTAGGTGACGAAGTGTACGTCATGGCCGCGCGCGGCCAGTTCCATGCCCAGCTCCGTCGCTACAATGCCGCTTCCGCCGTAGGTTGGGTAGCAGGTGATGCCGACCTTCATGTGTACTCAGATTGTGGCACAGCAGCATTACCTGCCGGGCGGCGCTACCGGCTGCGAACCCGTTTTCCGGCGGGTCCGGCCGGCCGGAAGGGCGGCTCGCGGGCAGGATTGCCCGCCCCAGCGGCTCCGCATTCGCAGAACATCGCGATCTCGGAACAGACCAGACCCGCCCTGACGAAACTGGGCATTCACGACTTCTCCGGGGTTGCACCGCGCAAGGTGTTCACGTGGTCCGCGTTGCTGACGCTCAAAGGATTTGTCTCTGCGGTTCCGGGGGGCTTTCTGGTCGGCTTCGGCACGGCTTATGCTGGAGGTTGCACCTTCGTGCATGCCATCTCGGATCTGGCGAACCTGCGACTGCCGTCGTTGATCGCGGTGGTGGGTTTCTTCGCCAGCGGTCTGATCGCAACGCATTTTCTTCTTCCGTCGTTCTTGTGAGTCTCCATGTCCACCACCCAACGTCAGAGCCGGAGAGGGATCGGTACGCTGACGAAGTGGCTCCGCATCCAGGAGATGTTCCGGTTTCAGTCGCCCCGCATGTACGAGATCATCGCGTGGGCGGTTGTGGTCGCCGCCGTTTCGGTCGCGCTTATCGGGAGGCCGGGGTGGAAGACCATTTCGGGCGAGCGAATCGCCATTCCGCCCAGGCGTCCGGGGCTCGGCGTTCGCTACGCGGCGGGGGGCGCCATCTTCGGCCTGGGCTGGGCGCTCACGGGAGCGTGTCCGGGAGCGCTGTTCGCGCTGGTGGGCCATGGCGTCACCGTGATGATGGTGGCCATTGGCAGCGCGCTGGCGGGAACCTGGCTGTACGGATTGCTGAGGCCGCGACTCCCGCGTTGACGGACGAGCCTGGCCGGCAGCCGAGGCCAATAATCAGCCGCCGATTAACACGGATTAACGCCGATTTTAACCGCTTGCCGTGGCTCGGTAACGTCCTGCAAACTCGGGTCGGGAGCGAGCCGCAACGGTCACGGAGCGGTCCGGCGAGTATTGCACACTGGGAAGGGAGGCCAGCCGTACCATGCCGTTATCAGTGGCCCAATTGACCGAGCGCCTGCTGGGGTCCTATAATCGCGCGGGCGGCATCAATCACGTGGACGGCAAGAACCTGCCCTCCAAGCGTGCGATTGCCGACATCACCACCGATCTGCTGCGCCTGTTGTTTCCCGGGTTTTTCGACGAAAGGCCGATCCACTCCTCCGAAATCGGAGCCGTAACCAGCGCGCTTCTGGACAGCGTGCTGGGCCGTCTGGAAAACGAGATCGGGAAGAGCCTCGAATACGCCCCGCCCGACGGACTCCCGGAGGCGGACCTGCCGGATACGGCGCGCGCTCTCACACTCGGGTTCCTCGGCAAGCTGCCGCGAGTCCGGGAACTGCTCCGAACCGACACGGAGGCTGCTTTCAATGGCGACCCCGCCGCGTTCAGTAAGGACGAAGTGATCGTGGCCTATCCATTCATCGAGGCGATTGCGGTGCAGCGGCTCGCGCACGAGCTCTATCTCGACCACATTCCGCTCATTCCGCGCATCATGACCGAATGGGCGCACACCCGAACGGGCATGGATCTCCATCCGGGGGCCCGAATCGGCACGCATTTCTTCGTGGATCACTGTACCGGGACAGTGGTGGGCGAGACCACCATCATAGGCAACCACGTCAAGATGTATCAGGGAGTCGGTCTGGTTGCGAAATCACTCGCCGCCGGGCAGGCGCTGCGCGGCACGAAACGCCATCCGACCATCGGAGATCGGGTGACCGTTTATGCCGGCGCCACGATCATCGGGGGCGACACGGTGATCGGGGCAGACAGCACCATCGGCGCCAGTGTTTTTCTCACAACCAGCGTTCCCGCGAATTCCCTGGTCGTCCTGGAAGCGACGAACGTGAGAGTGATTCCAAAGAGGGCGAGCGAGAGTTACGTGTTGGACTATCAGATCTGAGGCGGGCGGATATGCGGCGACAGCCGGGTTTCGCCTGGTAGCGCAAGAGAGCGGCTGCCGCCGCGTGTCCCGTGTTAGGATAGCTACGGCCCCCCTTTTCATGGACTTCCTGGCAGGACTCAACCCTCAGCAGCGCTCTGCCGTCACGCATGTGGAAGGCCCTCTGCTGCTGCTGGCCGGGGCGGGGAGCGGCAAAACCCGCGTCATCACGCATCGGATCGCCCACCTGGTGGAAGCCCACCACGTGCCCGGCCCGGCCATTCTGGCGGTCACTTTCACCAACAAGGCGGCCGGCGAAATGCGCGACCGCGTCCTGAAGCTGCTGGGTAACCCCGAGTACCGCGCAGCCCCGCTGGTATCGACGTTTCACTCCTTCTGCGTGCGCATGCTGCGGCGCGACGGCAAGCGGCTGGCGGACATCCGGCCGGGCTTCACGCGCCAGTTCAACATCTACGACGACGACGATCAGGTGGCGCTGATCAAACAGATCTTCCGCAACGTGGGGCTGGACGAAAAGTTCATGCAGTACCGCGCGATGGCCTCCTGGATCTCGCACGCCAAGAGCCGCAAGCAGTCGCCGCAGGAGATGTACGGTTCGTCGAAGGATCCCAAAACGTCGCGGCTGGCGACGGTCTACGAGCGGTACGAAGACCGGCTTCGCCAGGCCAACGCGCTGGACTTCGACGATCTGCTGCTGGAGGCGGTGCGGCTGCTCGAGCACGATGAGGATCTGCGCCGGCAGTACGGCCGCCGCTACGAGTTCCTCATGATCGACGAGTATCAGGACACCAATCGCAGCCAGTACGAGCTGATGCGGCTGCTCACGGGCGAACACCAGAACGTCTGCGTGGTGGGGGACGAAGACCAGTCCATTTACGGCTGGCGCGGCGCGGACATCCGCAATATTCTCGATTTCGAGCGCGACTACCCGAAGGCGACGGTGATCCGGCTGGAGCAGAACTACCGCTCGACGAAGAACATCCTCGAGGCCGCCAGCGCGGTGGTGGCGCACAACATCGAGCGCAAGGGCAAGTGGCTTTGGACCGACGCGGGCGAGGGCGAGAAGATCGGGCTGTACGAGGCGCTGGACGCCGAGAACGAGGCGCTGTTTATCGCCGACACGGTGGAGCGCATCCTCTCGGCGAACCCGAGCGAGCGCGTCGCCGTGCTTTACCGGACCAACTTTCAGTCGCGGCAGATCGAAGAGGCGCTGCGGCGCTACGGGCGCAATTACCTGGTGGTGGGCGGCTTCAGTTTCTACCAGCGCGCGGAGATCCGGGACCTGCTGGCGTACCTGCGGGTGCTGGTGACGCCCCACGATTCCATCGCCCTACTGCGCATCATCAACACACCGGCACGGGGGATTGGCAAGACCACTATAGAGCAGATGGAGCAGTTCGCGCTGGCGAACGAGCTGAGCCTGTGGTCCGCCCTGCGGCGCATACTCGATGAGCAGGCGTTCTCGGCCCGCGCCGAGGCCGCGCTGCGGGCGTTCGAGCGGATGGTCATCGAGCTCACCGATCTGCTGAACACGGAGCCGCTGGACGAGATCCTGCGGCGGGTGATGGAGCGGACCGGGTACGGGCGCATGTTGGAGTCGGACAACGATCCGGAATCGGAATCGCGCCTGGCCAATCTCAATGAACTGGTTAACGCCGCGGCGGAAGCCGCCGAGCGGGGCGAGACGCTGACCGATTTCCTGGACCACGCCGCGCTGGTGGCCGACGCGGACGGGCTGGACGAGCGGGCCGCGGTTTCGCTGCTCACCATGCACAACGCCAAGGGCCTCGAATGGCCGGTGGTATTCATGGCCGGTCTGGAAGAGGGTCTGTTCCCGCATAGCCGATCGCTCGATTCGAACGCCGGGATGGAAGAGGAGCGGCGGCTTTGCTACGTGGGCATGACGCGCGCGCAGAAACGGCTGATTCTGAGCTGGGCGCGATACCGGCGGCGCTTCGGGGGCGGGCAGCCGGAGGCGTGTGTCGCGTCGCGGTTTTTGAAGGAAGTCCCGCGGGAGCGCATCGCGAAACTGCGTGAAGACGCCGCCGGCGGCAGGCAGGTGGACCTCTACGCGGAGCGGCACGAAGTGCGCGAAACGGTGAAGCGGAATCTGTATACCGGCCAGACGTACAACTCGCTGGACAACATTGCGCAGTATTTCGCCGAACGCGGAATAGCCGCGCCGCGGGCGCCAGCACCTGCAACCCGTGCGGCCGCGCCTGCGGCGCAGGTCCCTCCGAGGCCCGCTGCGCCCGTGGCAAAGAGGAAACCCGTGGGTCCCGGCTCCTCGGTGAACCACCCGAAGTATGGCCGGGGCATGGTGCTGCGTCGCGAAGGGGACGGCGAGGAAGCTAAACTTACGGTAAGCTTCCCAGGTTACGGATTGAAGAAACTGGTTGTCAAATACGCAGGGATCAAACTAGACGAATGAACACAAAAAACATCGAGGACAGAGCGGAGCGTAAGAAGGTGAAGCGCACGGCAAGGAAGAAGGCGGCCCCGAAAGCGCCGCGCGCGGCCGGCGTGGCGCGAGGCTCGAACAAGAAGAAAGTCAAGAAGATCGCCAAGGGTCAGCGCAAGCGTTAATTCCCGTGCCCTCCCAGCTCCTCCGCAAGAAGGGCATTGACGATCTCATCCGGGCCTCCGAGGATCCAGCCAGACGGCTGCGCAAGACTCTGGGGCCGTGGAGTCTGACCGCGCTGGGCATCGGCGCGGTCATCGGCTCAGGTATCTTCACGCTCACCGGCACGGCGGCGGCGGGCAAAGTCGACAGTATCCGGTCCATTCTGCACGCGCCCCTGCTCGATCTGCTGATTAGCGGCGCGCACGCGGGGTCCACCATGGGACGCCCGGGCGCGGGGCCGGCCATCACGTTGTCGTTCGTGCTGGTGGCCATCGCCTGCGGTCTGGCGGGGTTGTGCTACGCGGAACTGGCGTCGATGATTCCGATCGCCGGGAGCGCGTACACGTATGCGTATGCCATCCTCGGCGAGATTTTCGCGTGGATCATCGGGTGGGACCTGATTCTCGAATACGCCGTGTCGAACATGTCGGTGGCGGTGGGCTTCTCCGCCTACCTGCAGGATCTTGGCGATAACCTGTTCGGAATCCACCTGCCCGCCGCGCTCGCCTATCCGCCCTTCCCTGCGGCCGGCCAACCCGCGGGAGTGTTCAACGTGCCCGCTCTGGTGATCACCATGGCGGTGACCTGGCTGCTGGTGCGCGGGGTGAAAGAGAGCGCCGGGGCCAACTCCGGGATGGTGGCCATCAAGGTGACCGCCATCGTCGTGTTCTGCCTTGGCGCCGCGCGCGCCATCAACACCGCCAACTGGCATCCGTTCGCGCCGCACGGGTTCCCGGGCATCCTGACCGGCGCATCCATCGTCTTCTTCACCTACATCGGCTTCGATTCGGTGTCCACGGCCGCCGAGGAGTGCCGCCGGCCGCAGCGCGATCTGCCCGTGGGCATCCTGGCCACGCTGGTGGTTTGCACCATTCTCTATGCCTCGGTGTCGCTGGTGCTCACCGGCATCGCCAACTGGAAGACGCTGGGCAACGACGCGCCGGTGGCGGCCGCGCTGAAGGCGCTCGGCTTCAACAATCTGCGCCTGTGGGTCACGGCGGGAGCGCTGATGGGCATGCTCAGCTCCCTGCTGGTGTATCAGTACGGGCAGGCGCGCATCTGGTTCGCCATGTCGCGGGATCGGCTTCTGCCGAAGATGTTCTCCGCGGTTCACCGCCGCTATCGGACGCCGCACATCAGCACGTGGATCGCCGGCCTGGTGGTGGGGCTGCCGGCGGGGGTGTGGGACATCGACACGTTCGCCGAGCTCTCCAACATCGGCACGCTGTTCGCCTTCGCGCTGGTGTCGGCGGCGGTCATCGTGCTGCGGCGGACCGATCCGCACCGGCCGCGGGCGTTCCGCGTTCCGCTGGTGCCGGTGGTTCCGGGTCTCTCCATTCTGTGCTGCTTCCTGTTGATGGCGGGTCTGCCGCTGGAGACGTGGATCCGCTTCTTCGTGTGGCTGATTATTGGACTGGTGATTTACTTTGCCTGGAGCAGGAAGCGGAGCGAACTGCGCGACGCGTCGTGACTGCGGGTTGAAGTGGCAGGTGGGCCGCGCGGGACCCGGGATCATCCGATCATATGCCGTCCGGATAACCGGCGCAGTACTCCGCCAACACCTCCCAGGGGCCTTCCCCCAAGTGCGGAGGAACCGGACGATCATCGATGTTGCCTTTCCTCACGCCGTAGTCGCCGGGCGCATGGACCGAAGTTGTACAATCATTCGCGGCATCGGCCGGTGACGGTTCGTCTACGACCCATGGCATCATGGAAGGAAGTCCGGGCCTGCCAGGGAATTCGGCATAAGGGAGGGGGATCCGAGGACTGGTCAATCGGCCGCTCAACCGAGACGCGTGTTTCCGGCCGGAAGGGCGGGCGCAACTGTAACGAAAGCATCCGCGTTGGCGCTGCGGGACAGGCCGATATCAGGATCGAAATGAGACGCCCACTCATCGTTCACATTCATGTTCCCAAGACCGCCGGAAGTTCTTTCCGGACGCTGCTGCAAGAGCGTTTCGGCTCAGATCACGCCAATCTCTACGTGGACGACACGTATTTTGTCTACGGTGAATCGTACCTGGAAGAGTTCGTATCCGGCCGGCCATCGCTTTGTTCGATCAGCTCTCATTTCATCAGAACGTTTCCGCCGCGGATTGCCGGACGCACCGTGCTTTACGTTACGTTTCTTCGCCACCCGGTGGAACGATTCATTTCATACCTAACCTATGCCAGGAAGTACTTCCATGAGATCCCTGACGTGGGGCTGTTGGCCTGCCTGCCTCCCCGGGCGCCGGAACTTCCTCTGCGCGAGATGGCTAATTGGGTGCTCTCCCGTGACGTTCCCTTCAGTGAGAATGAGAACTACCAGGTGAACTTCTTCGCCAGGTATCATTTTCGAAACATCCACTCTGAAGACGATGACGAACTCTATCGCGCTTCACGCCTGCTGCTGGCGAAGACTCACCTGCAGCAGTTCTTCTTTACAGGGATCGCGGAGCGGATGGACGAGAGTTGCGAACGTCTGGCGCAGCTCGGGAATGATCTTGATATCGAGATGCCGCACGGACCCGTCGGGGTAGAGAACGTCTCCAACGAGTACCGTGACGATCTGGAGTGGATCAACGCTTCGGACGAGGTGGGTGCACGACTCCTGGCGTCGATGGCGGAAGATCAGAAGTTGTACGAATGGAGTCTGGCGCGATTTGAACGGACTCGTGCGGAAAAAGTTGGGCCGACGGATCGTTCAATACCAATCGGGCGCCGCCCACCGGCGCCTCCCCTGCTCACCCAACTGTTCTGGAGATCCGCAAACCAGGACTTCAGCGAATCGCAGAGTGTCCAGCAACACTGGGTTGTTGGATCGGACGACGCACCATATCGCCTGAAACTGCCCCGTTTTGACCGCGTGCCTGTGCAATTCAGGCTCGATCTCACAGACCGCCCGATCATTCTCCGCGTGAGCAGAATCTCTCTCCTGAACGAGAGCGGTGTGGAAGTTTGGCGAATGCGCTTGCAGACACCGCCCGGGCAACTGTGCATGGCCGGAATCACGCTCATCGCGAACGCGTCGACAGGTGGGATTCTGGCGAGGATTGAAGACTCGGATCCAATGCTCCTGCTCCCGGTGGAAGCCGATGCGCTGGCGCGGCTGAACATGGGAGGGGCCATCGAGATTGTGATGAGCGCCGTCTGAGCGGATGGTATGCCGCCGCGGCCACTCGCGAGCGCGGAGGTGACCGCTATTGATGTCCCACACCCCCGCCGGCAGCCCAATCACCAGGCCTAGTGACCCCGCCGGCACCAGCGCGAGAGCGAAAAGCGTGTCAACATTGGAGAACTCGGCAAACGTATCGTGCTCGTGCTGCGCCGGACCGATCCGGACCGGCTGCGGGCGTTCCGCGTTCCGCTGGCGCCGGGTTTCTCGATTCTGTGCCACTTCCGGCTAATGGCAGGACTGCCGCTGGAGACGTGGATAAGCTTCTTCGTGTGGCTGATCCTCGCGCGACGCGGCGTGACCGGTCTCCGCGCGGAGGGGAGTAATCAATGACCATCGCCAGTTCAGTGGGCAGATGCCGGGTCCGGGTAACCCGGGCTTAAGCGACAGCGGGCGCAGCACTTCCTCCCAAGCGGATACACCAATGGCACGCCCGGCAAGTGACTCGACGAGCGTGCCATTAGTTCAACGCGAACCAGGGCGGGGTAGCCTTAGCTACGCTTTCGCAACCTCGGGATCAGCCCCAGCGCCAATGCGCCAATGCCGAAAAGAGCCATCGTACCCGGCTCCGGGACACCGGTGGCATCAGGGGTCTGAAACAGCGCAAACCTGTTGTCGGGCACACCCGTCGTCGTATAGGCCCCGCCCACGAAGGCGCCGACCGAATTCTGCGAGTAGTAGACATCGCCTACGTTGGACAGCTCGAAGACCAGCCCGAAGCTCGAATAGGCTGGTGTAAACGAGCCGCCGACAACAACCAATGGGTTTACGACGCCATTTATAATGAGCCACTGAATCTGGCCGCCGTTCGAGGTATTGTAGATACCAAACGACTCGTAAGGATCCTCCCCCGCAGCGATCTCTCCCAAGTCGACTGCCCCAATCGGCCCGCTGAACGTGAAGTAGAAGTCGGACGGCATTCCCAAATTCCCTGTGGTTGTAAGATACTGGGTGGGTTCCGCAACCCCCACGAGACCAGGGGCCTGAGTGTTGCAGTTGGTTGTCGTCAGACAATAGCCGACGTTCTTCGGCGCGCCGGCCGGGGCGGCGGGGTCGTCCAGGGACACGTTGTCCCAGAACGGATTGGTGGTCGAAGCACCGGATTCGTTTATGGGCGCGGTGAGAAAATTCGACCATGTCCCGCCAGTTGTAGCTGTCAGCCCAACGGCCGACAACTGGACCATCATGTCGTTGTAGTCACCGACCAGTTCGACGGTGTTGTTTATGGCGGGGTCGTTCTCGACTCCGACGATGAATGTGTTGGCGAAAGAACTTACGCCAAACAATCCACCGAGCAACAGTACTGTCATCAAGATGCGCTTAGTCATAGTGTGTTTGTCCTGGACCTGCGTTGGGTGCTCCTTCTGGCACTCGTAAGATTGTACCCTGGAACCTTTGCGGATGGAACTTTTTTTTTGGGGTTAACAAGGGCGCTCGGGTACTAACAGTACCGAACCGAGTGGCGACGACCCGAGGAACGGGCCTTATGCCGGACCGGCGGCATTAGGGGCTCGGAAGCGCGGGCCGGTCAGATTCGCTGGACAAACAAGCGGTGGATGCGCATATCCACAGTAAGTTCGGGATGAAAAGTGGCGACTAAGTGGCGACCTTCCTCAACCAGAACAGGCGTGTCGCGATAGAATGTAATTCCACTTACATTCGGACCTGTTCGGCGGATGATCGGGGCGCGGATGAAGACCGCTTCGAAGTCCCTGTCGCCATTCTGTAACTTGCCCAACGGAAGTCGCACAATCCGGCTGTCGAGCTGGCGGCCGTAGGCATTCCGTTCTACCGTGATGTCCACCAGACCGAGAGACTTCTGAGCCGGATTCAGAACTTCGGCAGCCAGCAGGATGGCGCCGGCGCAGGTCCCAAAGATTGGCCGGTCCCGGCCGAAGCGCTGGAGCGGCTCGAACAGGCGCTCCTCGTCCAGCAGCTTCAGCATGGTGGTGCTCTCTCCGCCGGGAAGGATCAGGCCGTCGACGCCGTCCAGTTGCGCGGCCGTGCGGACTTCCACCGCCTCCGCGCCGGCCCGGGCCAGCGCCTGCTTGTGGGCTTCGAAATCGCCCTGCAGCGCCAGCACGCCGACTCGTTTCGTCCCGGCCACTACCAGCCTCGGGCCTGCAGCAGCTCGGACTCGGGGATCTGCGACACATCGAGACCGGGCATGCCCATCGCGAGACCCTCGCTGGCCTCGAGCAGCTTCTGCGGGTCATTATAATAAGTTGCGGCTTTCACGATGGCGCGGGCGCGCGCTTCCGGATCGGAGGACTTGAAGATGCCGGAACCCACGAAGACAGCCTCGGCGCCGAGCTGCATCACCAGCGCGGCGTCGGCCGGCGTGGCGATTCCGCCCGCGGAAAAGTTGGGCACCGGCAGTTTGCCGTGTTCGGCCACCCACTCCACCAGTGCGAGCGGCGCCTGCAGCTTCTTCGACTCGGCCACCAGTTCCTCCTTGCCGAGCACGGTGAGCTGCTTCATCTCCTTAATGATGGTGCGGATATGGCGCACCGCCTCCACGATGTTGCCCGAACCGGCCTCGCCCTTGGTGCGAATCATGGCCGCGCCCTCGGCGATGCGGCGCAGAGCCTCGCCGAGGTTGCGGGCGCCGCAGACGAAGGGGACTTTGAAGTCGCGCTTGGCGATGTGGTGCTCTTCATCGGCGGGCGTCAGCACTTCGCTCTCGTCGATGTAGTCGACCTCCAGCGCCTCCAGAATCCGGGCCTCCATGAAATGACCGATGCGCGCCTTGGCCATCACCGGGATGGTCACCGTGGCCATGATCTCGCGGATCTTCGAGATGGGGGCCATGCGCGCCACGCCTCCCTCTTTGCGGATGTCGGCGGGCACCCGCTCCAGGGCCATCACCGCGACCGCGCCGGCTTTCTCGGCAATCAGCGCCTGCTCGGCGTTGGTGACGTCCATGATGACGCCGCCCTTGAGCATCTCGGCCAGACCGACCTTCAAACGAAATTGATCGTCAAAGTGCATCGTTGTCCCTCCTTCGGATCCCTCAGACCAGCGCGGGAGCGGGATCGAGCCGCGCTTCCTCGCGCACCCGCTCCAGTTCGCTCCGGAACAGGCGGCCCAGCGTGGCGATGCCGGCCGCAATGCGCTCCGGCGGGAGCTGGGCGAAACTCAGACGCAGCGCGCCGGGTTCGGTCCGGCTCACCGCAAAATACTTCCCAGGCATGTAACTGACGCCCTCGCGGACGGCCTTCGGCAGCAGTTCGGCCGCGTCCAGCGGCTCGGGCAGGTTGACCCACAGGTTCATTCCGCCGCGCGGCCGGGTGAAGCGCGACCCGGCGGGCAGGTGGTTCTGGCAGGCTTCCAGCGCGGCGTGCAAACGCTCGCGTCCCGCCTCCAGCATCTGCCGCCGGTGCGCGTCGAGGCGGCCCGATTCGGCGAAGCGCAGGAGCACGGCCTGCGCCAGGTGGTCGGTGTGCAGGTCGCTCGATTGTTTCGCTTCGGCCAGGCGCGCAATCAGACGCGCCGGTCCCACCACCCATCCCACCCGTAGCCCGGGAAACGCCAGCTTCGAGAAACTGCGCAGCAGCACGGTGTCGCCGGTTTCGTCCAATTGTCGGATGGTGGGCTCGCGCGAACCGCGGTAGACCAGGTCGCCGTAGATGTCGTTCTCCACCAGAATCGTGCCGGCCCGGCGCGCCACCTGCAGCAGGCGCCGCCGTTCCTCCAGCGGCAGACTGGCGCCGGTAGGATTCTGGAAGCTGGCCGTGACCACCAGCATGCGCGCCGGCTCGCGCTGGAGAACGCTCTCCGCCTGGCGCACGTCGATTCCGTTCACGCCCACGGGGATCCCGATGACATTGGCGGCGGCGCGGCTGAACACGGAAAGAAGGCCGGGAAAAACCGGATCTTCCAGCAGTACCGTCTCGCCGTGCGCCACCAGCACGCGCTGCAACAGGTCGAAGCCCTGCTGGCACCCGCTGGTGATCAGGATATCGTCGCCCTCGCGCACGATACCTTCCTCGCGGCCGCGCTCCAGAAGATATCGCCGCAGGGGCGCATAGCCGGCCGGAGACCCGAGCTGCAGAATGTTCTGCGCCTCGGCCGACTGAATCACTTCGCTGCAGGTGGCGCGGAACGCCTCCAGCGGAAACAGAAACTCGGATGGCCGTGAGGTGGAGAAACTGATGCGCGCATCGGGTACGGGCGTGCGCGGCGCGCTGGCGGGAAGCAGGCCGGCCCAGTCGACGCCCGCTGTCCGGGGCGCCGCAGCCGTCACAAAACTGCCCCGGCCGACATGCCCGCTGATCAGCCCGGCGGTTTCGAGCAGATCATAGGCCGAGGAAACGGTGGCGCGGTTCAGGCCAAGCTGGCCAGCCAATTCGCGCGTGGCTGGCAGGCGCTCGCCAGAATGAAGCGTGCCCAGCTCGATGCAGCCCTTTATGTGCTCATAGAGTTGGCGGTAGATTGGCTTGGACACATCTTCTTCGAGAATCGGACGGGGAAGCATCTGATCTGCTGGTTAGCATACCATATTGGCTGGCTCTGGGCGATCCACTGGGCGGCCTCCGGGTGCGCGACATGAACGTGGATTTTGTCAGCGATCATTACCCGGATTCCCTGACGGACACCCGGCGGAAGCCTCGTTTCGCGATGTCCGGCGTATATGAGGCTGCCGCCGCGTGCCCATTGACTACGCCCCGGGAACCGGGCCCGGTGGAACGGACGGGAACGTGATGATTGAGAACCAAGAGAGAAAACGCCCAAGCATGCTATCGCGCTCGGAGACGCTCACCCATTTGATCGCCGCCTGCTCGCCTGGTTCCGAGAAGAACCCGACGCCGCCGGTGCCCAGACGCGCATCCATCCAGGAGCTGACAAGCTGGCCGTTGACCGAGGTGAGAAAGCGAGACCCGCGCACGCTCACGTGAACGCGATAATCCGTCTCGCGATCGAGGGTCAGCGGCAATGGCAGCTCCAGCCGCTCGGTTTCGTGCCCGTTGAGCACCACAAAGCGCACCAGATTGGCATTCGGCAACGGCCCCGGCCGCGCGATCAGCAGTTTGGTGCCGTAGTAGTCCCGGACGTCGGGAGCCCGGAACGCCCAGCCCATGCCTTTGCGCTCAATCTGCCCGAGGAACTCCATCTCGTAGTTGGAAAGGTGCGTGGAAGGCTGCCACAACCGCAACTTCCCCGGCAGGACGTAATCGCCGGCACGGGACCACGCGCCTGCATTATCGGACTCGCCCACCCAGTTCGCCAGCCCCGCCCCGAAGTTTTCGTGGAGCGTCAGCGGAGTGGAAGGCTCCAGCCTGGTTCGCAGGCTGGCGGCAAAATCGGACTTTGCAGGCGCGTGCAGGGTGTAGTCCGGGGCGGCTGCGTGCGAAGACGGAGGCGCGCCGCCTGGAAGAGCCAGCAGCGCCAGGACAAGGAACCCCGCCGCGAACAGGCCGAGGACGGTGATCACCTGGCCCGGCTGGGCCCGCCGGGTCTCGGGTTCGGCCTTTTTCGGCACATTCAGCTCGCGGGTCCAGGATTGGGCTCCGTAGATGTCCTCCATGTCACGCAGTGCGCGCGCCGAGCGGGCAAGGAAACGCCTTTCGTGGTCGCTGGAACAGAATCGGCTGCCAGCCAGGACCCGCCATGTGCTAACCCGATATTCGCAATACGGGCACTTCATGCGTAATACCAGTCGCCTGAGTGTACCGGGCCACGGCGGCCCCTGATACCGTACCAGGCTTCAAAACGTACTCTCATCGGGGCTCGCCGGATTCAATCCAGGGTGAAGCACCGAGTTCGCCTCCCTATCAGTTCGTGGCCAACAACCGCTCCCTCGGAAGGTGTGAAGTATCCGCCGGACCGCTCCATGACCGTCGCGGCTCGGTTCCGATGTCCCGAGTCTGCAGGATGTTATCGAACCACGAGTGTGAGCGAGCTGAACCGCGCGCGTCAGCAGGCAATTGTTCGAGACTTCTGCCACGTGCCCTATACCTCAAGCCCGACCGAACGCATCAGTTCCAGGGCATTGCTGCGGCGGACTACGCCATCGTGCAGCCGGTAGTCAAACACCAGGCTGCCGCCAGACAATACATCGGCAAAATGGACGTTTTTCACCAGTGGGGAGAGGGCCTCGGAAATTGCCGTAAGCGCGAGGTCGTGGGTGGTGGCCAGGCCGATGGCGCCGCGGTGGACCAGCCCCCGCAGGATGGCTTCGGCGCCAATGCGGCGGTCGTGCGAGTTGGTCCCGCTCAGCAGCTCGTCGATCAGGAACAACAGCGCGCGATCCCCGCGGGCCAGATCCATCATTCGCCGCAGCCGGGTGATTTCGGCGAGGAAGCGGGAGCGGCCGTCGGCGAGCGAATCCACCACGCGGATGGAGGCGGCCACCGACAGCGGAGAGAGGAGCAGGCGCCGGGCCCGCACCGGCGCGCCCGCCAGAGCCAGCACCGCGTTCAAGCCGGCGGCGCGCAGCAGCGTGCTTTTGCCGGACATGTTGGAGCCGCTGACAATGAGCAGGTTCGTGCCGACCCCCAGCGCGAGATCGTTGCCCACGGCCGCATGCTCCCGCATCAGCGGGTGCGCGATGCCTTCCGCCCGAAAAAGGGACGTCTCGCGGCTGAACTCGGGAAACGGATCGCCGGGGTGATCCCAGGCGTAGCCGGCGAGCGCGCACAGAACCTCCAGCTCGGCCACACTGGCCAGCCAGACTCCGGCGTTGGGGCCATGCTGGCGCCGCCAGGCCTCGATGCACATGGCCAGTTGTTCGCGCCAGAGAAGCAGCACGGCGATGGGCATGAAGAACTGGTTGTGCGCCCAGTCGAGCCGGGCCGCATATCGTTCCAGCAGTTCGATGTGCCGCGAAGCGCTAAGGGCCGGGCGGCGCGGTCGCGGTCCGTCCTGCGGGAGTTCCGGGGGCGCGGGCGTCGCCACCGCTTCGAAGCCGGCGCGCAGACATTGCAGGTGGGGCAGCTCGAACTGCTCCCGCTCGAATCGCCGCAGCACCGCCGACAGCAGATCGAGCGCCCGGGCCGGCTGCTCAACGGCCTCGCTGACGTGGTCCACCTTCTTGCGCAGGCTGAAGATGAACATCAGCTCCACCAGCAGCGCCAGCAGGAACGGCCACAGGCGCAGAACGCCCGCCAGACTCAGGACCAGCAGCAGCACGGTGACGCCGGCCAGCAGAGGCGCCGCCACACGCAGGGCGCGCGCGAAAACAATCGGCTCGGACTCGCCCCACGCCACCAGCGCTGCGGGCCGGACATCGCGCCGCACCAGGTCGCCCGTCAGAAACAGATCCTCGCGAAGCTGCAGCCGGGAGCGAAGCTCGGCCACGGCGTGCTGGCGTCGTTCCACCACCTCGATTCCGGCCGGCTCCAGCAGCCACTCGGCCAGCATCTGTTCGGCCAGCGGTGTGCGCACCGTACACAGCAGCTCGTAGAGCGAGCCCTTGCCGAGGATGTCGAGGTCGTCAGCGTACACGTGATCGGGCGTGCGGAATCGCTCGCCGGTCTCGCCCCGGCCCTGCCAGCGGTCTTCGAGCCGGGCGAGGCCGCGTTCGTAGAACTGCACGGCGCGCCGCGCATCGCTGAGGCGAACGAACACAAGCTGGTGCCACAGGACCAGGGACAGAAACAGCACCGCCGGCGGGATCAGCCACCAGGGCGAGATGACCGACTGCCCCAGGGCCAGCCCCACCACCACAACACTGGCGATTCCGGTGGCCAGACGGGCGGTTCCAATCCGGTGGAAGCGGCGTTCCTCGCTGGTACAGACGTTGCGCCGATCCTCGAGCAGGCAGGTATACTCGGCATGCGGGTCCACTGCTGTCAGGCTATCAATATATGGATGACTTCCTGGCCGACGAGCCGGTTCGCATTCCCATCACCGACGTCTTCGATCTGCACTCCGTGCCGCCGCGCGACGTGAAGCCCGTGGTCGAGGAATACCTTGCCGAGGCCTACCGCCTGGGTCTGAAGGCGCTGCGCATCATTCACGGCCGCGGCATCGGCGTGCAGCGCGAGACGGTCCGCGCCATCCTCTCACGCACGCCCTTCGTGGAGAGCTTCGGCGACGCACCCGGGGAGGCCGGCGGCTGGGGCGCCACCATCGTCAACCTGAAGTAGCCGGGGACGTGCGCGTGTCCCGCAGCTTCCGGTAATTCGCCAGGCAGCGCTCCACCGCCTCCAGCGGATTGCCGCTCTCTTCCTGCTCGATCAGATAAAACTCGACGCCCCCGCCCGCCTCGGCCGCATCGAGGAGCTTTTGCCAGGGCACCCGGCCCTCGCCGAAGAGCACGTTGTAGCCGCGCTCGGGCGACCAGTCCTTCAGGTGCAGCGAACGGATGCGGCCGGGGTTGGCGGCCACCCACGCCACCGGGTCGGAGCCGGCGGCCTCGCAGGTGCCCACGTCGAGTTGCAGCATGAGGTCGCGCGGGGTGTTGGCGGCGATGATCTCGATGGGCCGCGTGCCCTCCAGCGGCCTCCACTCGGCGTCGTGGTTGTGGTAGCCCGCGCGCAGACCCTGGGCCTTCATGGTCTCGTGGGCGTGGCCGATGGTCTCGGCCACCTTGCGGTAGTCGTCCAGCGCGTTCACCTTGCCGGGGCTGGCCAGAACGATGTAGCGGCTGCCGAGAATCTGGTTCAGATCGATGGCGTGCGGCAGACCCGTGGCCGAGAACGACTCCAGTCCATTGTGCGTGGAGCTGCAGCGGATGCCCGCGTCGTCCAGAATCGAGCGAACCTCCTCCGCCCGCTGCGGCGTCCACTGGAAGTACGGCGCATAGAACTCCACCACCTGGTAACCCATCTTCGCCACCGAGCGCAACGTGGCCGGAAGGTCCTTCGCGAGGTTGTCGCGAACCGAATAGAGTTCGAGACCGACGGGAATGGTGTTAGCGGACTGGGCGGCGAGCGCCACCGGGATGGCCGCCGTCGAGGCGAGAAACGAGCGGCGGGTCACATGGTCGAGGGAATCCATAGCTACGCGCACGATACCACACGCGGTGAGTAGTGTCGCATTTCGGCGAACTCGAACTCCGGCACATGAGCGTCGTCGGTCGCGTGTCTACCGTTTGCGCACTTCCAGTTGTACTGGCCGTGCGAGTGAGCTGACCTCCGGATCGTAGTATTCGTAGACCCGCGACGCGAAGGTTCCAGCGCGGATCGGATATTTCGCCCGCAGTCTGAACGACAGGACGCACGTATCTCCTGGAGCGATTGCGTCGAAGTAGAGGATGGCTTGCGTCGCTGTCAGGGTGAACTTCTCCAGCCGCCCACTCGTGCGGCCCGCGCTTTTCTCCTGCAAGGTTTGCAGATCTTCACTGAGCAGATCGAATCCCGGCGGGATGCCCAGATCCACCATAACCATGTTTGCGGTCCCGGCAAGATTATTCCGGACGGTCGCGGTAGCGGTGGCAATGTCGTCCTGTGCCAGATGGGTGCGATCATAGCTCACATCAATGGATAGCGGCTCACTTTGGGGCTTCTCATCCCATGGCAGGAAATATCGCCCGGCCACCTGATACGCCAGACTGCCCTCGCCGGCAAACCGGATCTCGACGAGGTTGGCCGATTGCGAGTCGATTCCCTTGAAGACGAATTGGTGGAGCAGGTCGTTGTTCTCCGCGGTGAGATCGAGCCTGGCAGCGGTCCTGCCGTTCAAGACGATCTCGACGGCGCCTCTTGCGGTCGCGCCACCGTTCTCGGTGGAGAGCAACAGCGCCCGGAGAGCCATGATGGTCGCTTGCGTGGTGCCCCATGTGCCAGAGGCGTCCTTCTTTGCGATGATGTAGTTTATCCCTTTGGCCGCGACGGCGGAATCGCGGCCCCACTTAAGCAGCGCCTGCACCGCCAGTCCGGTTGTTTCGACCGCGGCACTGGCGCCCGTCGCATAGACGCCGGTCTCTTCCGCGTCCCACCACACCTTGTCGCCCTGCTCTGTTCGTGCGTCCAGCAATAGTTGCATTGCCTGGCTTGTGAGGGCGCGGTCTTTCGCGTAGTCCACCGCGAAGTTGGCCAGAACCGCCAGCGTGTAGACATCCGGCCGCGCGCTGGAATCCTCGCCGAGATGCATCTCAATGAACCGTTTGGCCGTTTCTACTGCGGGTCCCTGATAACCCGTGTTCTCAAGCGACCAGGCAATGTATGCGGTAATGCGCAGCGTGTCCGTGTTGTAGCGGTTGGTGGTGCCTTCGTTGATGAACGCTGTGTCAGGCTTCCAACTGCCGTCAGCCTGCTCCTGGCTGGCAAGCCATTGCCGGGTCCGCTGAATAACCCTGGGATCCACATCGTAGACCTTCGACATATCGCTGAACTCCATCAGGCCGTAGGAAGTCAGGATCTTGTTTGCCGGGGCGTTGCCGAACCAGGAGAATCCGCCTCCCGGCACTTCAAAGGTAAGTAGGCGTTGATAGCCGTTCGCGATGTAGCCCTCGGCCTTGGCATGAACTTCGGGCGTGAGCTTCTTCGTGCGCTTCATGTAGTCGAGCGCCAGCACGTTGGGGTACGTGCTGGACGACGTCTGCTCAAAGCAGCCATACGGCATGCGCAGCAGAGTGTCCATGCCTTCGATCACCTGGCTGAGCGGGCCGGGATAGAGCCGCACGAAGATCGCGCTGGCGTCCGGGATGGAAGCGGGCGGGAAATCGACCTGATGCCGGACCGTGGTGTCCAGCCGCCCGTTGAATACCGTGCTCTGTTCGCGGCCGTTTGGGACCACTTCAATCTCCCGTATGACGATGTCGGCGCGCTTGGCTGAGCCGTCCATTCGAGCGCTGAGCGTCAGCTTGAACTTGCCGATGCGCTTCGCCTCGATGGTGAATTGCGACCCGCCAACGCGGCCGGAGTCCACGGCCAGGCGCTTGTCTGCCGCGTCTTCGACGAGCGAGAACCAGTCGTCCGGCTGGAGCCGCAGGCTGACATCGCCGCGCGAGCCGGCGTAGTTGTAGACGGCGACGGGAATGGAAACCTGATCGCCGTGCGTCAGGGTCACCGGCAAGTCGAGGTCGACAAAGAAGTCCTGGAACACCTTGAGACTGGAAGTTCCATTGCCGAGCGTGCCGTGGGCGGTGGATGCCAGCATGGCCATGCGCCAGGTCGTGATGCTGTCGGCGACGGGAATCGTGATGCTGGCCCGGCCATTCCGGTCGGTGATGATCTCCGGGGCAATGTAAAGGGCCTCCGGAAACCAGGAGCGCTCGTGGGCCTCCGGCGGCGGCGGTGCGGCAGACTTGTTGCCCAGTCCGCCGTTGGAGATCGCCATACCCGGCATGATCTTGATCAGCTCAGCGGCATCGCGGCCGGCCAACGACAACTGCGTGATCATGTGCTGGTTCAATGTGGTGCTGGTCCGCCCGGCATCGGTCGGCACAATCACGTCGTTGGCCGAGACAACCGAGACTTCCGACGTGGCGCCGCCCACCTGCAGAATGATATTCGGAAACACAACGTTGGCACCTTGTGTGAATGGAATACCGCGCTCTTCCCAGGTTGTGAAACCCGGGGCCGACACCGTCAGCGTGTACGTCGCGGGCCGAACTGCCGCGAAGCGAAAGAGCCCGCTGCCGTTGGAGACCGAGTCACGAACACTCTGCTCGTCTTCGTCCTTCAGAACCACTCTTGCGTCTGGAATCACGACACCGGCACTATCGCAGATCGTTCCGCTCAGCGTCGAGCCGGTGTCCAGAACCACCGAAATAACCGCACGGTCGCGCACCTTCAGCGAAAACGTACTTGCCGCGTTCGCGAACCCCCGGGCAGACGCCTGAATTTGGTAGTCGCCGGCATGGACGCCAGCCAGCTTGAATTGCCCGCCGGCGTCGGACGTTATTGTGTGTCCCTTCCCGGTCGCAACTTCGAGCACTCTTACCGTGGCACCGGGAATGGCAGCACCCGACGGGTCCGTTACCCTTCCTGTGATCTGCGCCAGACCATTGAACGCGCCGCGGTCGTGTTCAATGTCCAAATCGACATTGCCGGAGCCTCTGAGATCGGGCACCATGCAGTCGTGAACCTCCAGATGTTCGACCAAGTCGTCCCCGGTGTTGAATTGTCCATCCGGGCCCGCGCTTCTAACCGCGAAATACCCAGCGTTTTGATTCCAGCCCGTATTCTCGAGGCGAAGGTGGTTGCCCCAGGCATCGCGTAGTTTCGCGGCGTCCGTGCCCTGCAACCTCACAATCAACCTTGTCAGGTCACACGTGTCCGAATTCCCCTCGGACGCGCGGGTCAGGGCCTCGGCAAGCTGCTCCACCTGGGAGTGGAACCGCTTCGCGTAGCGTGCGGCGTACTCGGAGTACTTTGTCTGGGCCACATTCCGGCCAAACTCCAGCTCGGATTTGTTAGTGCTCACCAGTTCCGTGGCGGAGAACAAGGCTCTTGCCGCGCGGTCTCGCTGGCTGGATTGTGCCGGCTCCGAGGAGGAAATCGCGTCGGGCAGACCGATCGAATGGATCTCGTAGCGCGGTTTCATCACTTCCTGTTCCAAGTAGAAGAACACCTTCGCGAATCCCGGCTGCTTTTCCGCCAGTGCGAAAACAGCCTCATCGACAATCTGCAGGCCCAGTGCCGCCTGCACACCTTCGCCGTGAGTATTGGTCACCCGAAAACCGATACGCGCCTCGCCGCCGGGCTTATAGATTGGGGAATCCAGCGTCGTTTCGATCCTGAGTTCATCCGCGGGCTGCACGAAAACCAGCCGGTGATCGCCCACCGGGCTGGCATCTCGACCAAACAAGTAGGCGTTGAACTCGACCGTGCCCGCCAGCTCCGGCGTGGCCACGAAAGCGAAGTCCGCCCGGCCATTCACGAGGTCCAGGTCGCGCGTGGCGACGGTCTGTCCGTCCTTGATGACGTCGACGTAAGCGCTGCCCCTCTGTTTGGTCGCGAAGACCTGTAGCTGAATGCGCCCGCCCGTGCGATATACGGCGCGTTCTGTGCGCAGCAGAATCTGATCCGCCCCCGAACGGGAATCGAGCGGGACGGAACTCGACGCGTGATTGCCCTCGTGATCGGTGGCCTCAACCTGCAACGTGACGGATCCCTCGCCTCCCTGCAACTGAACGACTGCAACCCCGCCCGAGTCGGTGCTCGCAGCCTGATCCGCGCTGCCTGCGGCATGGACCCTAACATCGGCCTGAGCCGGCGTCCCGTCCGGATATGAAGTCAGAATGAAGACCTGGTTCTGGAGGCCTGGCACCAGAGTGCCGCTTTCGGGGACCGCAGTGATCAGCAGCGGCGATTCGCTCACCATGATCGGTTCGCCCCGAGTTTCGCCATGGCCGGCGCTGTCCTTCACAGTCGCCTCGAGGAGCACGCGGGCCGCGCCCTGGCTCAGCGGACGCCCGGCGAAGTAGTTGGGCAGACGGATGTCGAATCGAAAGGCGCCGTCGGCGTCGGTTTTTCCTCGCGATGTTCCAGCGTCCAACAAGGCGACGTCCATTGCCGAGGCCTTGACCGTGATTTCGGCGCCGTCCACCGGCTTCCCGAAGAAGTAGTTGGCGCGCACGGTCCCGGTCACGTGGTCGCCGGGCCGGTAGCCCCGTTTCGTCCGGGCGTCTTTCCCGGCGAGGTCGACAGCGACCTTGAACTTCGGCAGCACGTATCGCTCAACCTGCAGAGCGATCTCCGCATTATTCTGCGGGCCCCCGGCGGTCTCCTCCATCAAGGCGCGCAGATGGTATGTGCCCAGATTGACTTCATCGGCCAGGCTGAATACGGCGGATGCGATTCCGTAAGCGTCCGCTTGCGTGACCTTCCTGAATACCTTGTTGCCGCGCGAGTCCTCCAGCTCGAACGTCAGCTTGCGGCCGGCGGTGGCCTCGTGACTGGCCCGATCCAGCGCCAGCGCGCGCACGTGGATTGTCTGGCTGGGTTGGTAGATCGGCTTTTCGGTGGTGAGGAGAATGGAAACTTTTTCGTCCAGACGGATATCCTGCGTGGACTCTGCCGACCCGATCGCCGTGTCGACAAGGTAGTGCAATGAGCACTTCCCCGTGAGGCCGGCAGGGAAGCGGAATTGTGCCTCGCTGGTGCCGCGCTGATTCAGCCTTCCCGTATAGAGCAACTGGGTCTCTCCGAGCGCCATCAACTCGATTTGCACCGTTCCGGGGCCGGCGATGACTTCGTTGTTCTCATTGGTAACTATCAGTCGCACGGATGCAGGCCCTCCGCTGAGGTACGACTGCTGGGCCAGGACATGAACCACCGGGCTGCGGAAGACCTGCGAAATCGATACAATTCCTTGCATTGCGGCGGCTTTGTCATTGCTGTAGGTGAATTGATAGCGCAGGCGATGCCAAACGAGGTCCTCGATGGCGAGCGTCTTCGGGAGTTGAAGATTCTGCGTCCACACTCCACGGCCCGGGTTAACATCAACACGCCGCTCGCAGTGTCCCACGACGGAGTCTTCAGGACTGAGGACTTCGACGATGAGCTTCCCCGCGCCGGCCCGAGTTGCTTCGTGAGGAATGGAGACGCGCAGCCTGCCGCGCGCATATGTCACGACAACTGAATCGCCATTGGCCGGCTGGGCATGCGAGAAGGACGCCCGCAGTGCAAAACAAGCCAGAACCACCACTGGCATCAGGAAGAATACAGACTTGTACCTCTGAAGAATCGTCATAGCGAACCCCCACCAATCCGCGTCATCAGTAATGTAGAAGCTTGCTGAGCGCTCTATAGCGGAGAATGAAGGCTAATTCGAATCTTGCAGAGGAAATCGGAGTTTTCTTTTGGGCGATGGGGTCAGCGCTGAACTGATGTCAGCTTCCAGTGCATGCCGTCCAAACTGAACCACACGAATCCGGAGTCCGTGGTGAGCTGAAACACCTGTCGGGTTGCCGCGCGTTTCTGTTGGGTCGCGATAACGAGGCGAACCACTCTCCCCTGCCAGGTGGGTTTGACGGCTTTCCAGTTTTTTCCAGCGTTCCGACTGAACAGGAGGCCGCCAGTGGAGTTCACCTTGAGCATTCGTTTGTCCATCGTGACGGGGGTCAGGGGAGGAGGAGGCTCGGCGGGCGCGTTGGAGACCGCCATGCCCGGCATGATCTTGATCAGTTCCGCGGCATCGCGGCCGGCGAGGGACAACTGCGTGATCATGTGCTGGTTCAACGTGGTGCTATTCTGCCCGGTGTCGGTGGGCACGATCACGTCGTTGGCCGCGACAACCGAAACTTCCGATTTGGTGCCGCCTACCTGCAGAACGATATTCGGAATGGTCAGGCTGGCCTCCTGTGTGAACGGAATGCCTCGTTCTTCCCAACTCGTGAAGCCCGCGGCCGCCACAGTGAGTGTGTACGAGCCGGGACGAACCGCCTCGAAGTTGAAGCGCCCGCTGGTGTTGGAGACCGATTCACGAACAGTCTGCCCGGCTTCGTCTTTCAGAACCACTTTCGCGTCCGGGACCACCGCGCCGGAGCTGTCGGTAACCGCTCCGCTCAAGAAGCCAACGCCCGGCGCGATCCTGATCAGTTCGGCGGCATCGCGGGTGGTCCGCGGGGTGTCGCTGGGGACACCCGCGTTGTTTGCTGCCACCACCGCTACCGACTCGGCGCTGGCGCTAACCGACAGCACAGAGGCTATCTCTGCCAGGTCCTGCGCCTGCAACTCAATCTGTCCGGACGCTTGCTGGAAACCCGGCGCCACGATCTCGAGCTTGTACTGACCGGCAGGAAGCTCGGCTATTGCGAAGCGCCCACCCGAATCGGCCCGGGCAACACCAGTAGCGGTGCCGGCAAGTTGAAGCAGGGTGACGGCCGCGCCCGGAACGGCAGCTCCGCTCGCGTCGGTGACCGAGCCCGTCACTTTGGAAAGACCATTGACGGGGCCTCGATCATGGGCAATGCGGACACTGAGGGCTCCGCCTTCAGACGCGTACGACTCCACCGGACGCATTGGGAGTGTCGCTGCGCCCGCTTCGGGCCTGAGCGGAAGCGGCTGGTGCCCATGCGCCTCGGTCTCACCCCAGTTTCCTGTCCGCGTTGTTTGGGGCGGGCGCGGATGTAGGCGGTCATCCCCAGCGGCCGAACGCGGCGCCGCTTTGGCCGAGTCGCGCGGAGCTCGGGGTTGCGGGGAAGACGCCACATGTGAGATCCCCGGGCTGCTCGGCGACGGTGTGGCGGCAGTTCGTGGCGGCAGGCCCGCACGCGCGATCATATGCCGAACCGGGGTTGCGGGGCTGTGGAACAGATAGCTGTGGAACAGATATAGGGCGATGGCGACCGCAAGCGCGCAGGCAGCGGCCGCGCCGCTAAGGACGGGAATCGGCGCAAACCAGCGCTGCCACGCGGGAATCGGGCTCGGCTCGGCCACTGCAGGCAGAGGCTGCTGCGCGAGAAAAACGGCCTCGCGGCAATCGGAACACACAGCAAAGTGTGCAAGGCACTGCCGGCGCTCGTGCGCGGGCAGAACGCCCGCGAGGAAGGCGTTGAGCAAATCCGGGTCCGGATGCATCCCAGGATGGAGCTGTCCACTCATGCTTGTTCCGACTTCGCGGACCCTCCCTGTTCAAGGAATGCGGAAGATTGGGAAGCTTGCAGCAAGCTTCGAAGATTAATGTCGAGATCGCGCGGATCGGTGCCCAGGGCCTCCTCCGCGGCGGGCCTGCTCATGCCGGATGCGCGGAGGTTGCGGAGAAGATCCTTGCGGAGACTCGAAGTCAGGCGTTTGATTCTGCGGCTCATGGTCGACTCATGCACGCGCAAAACCTGAGCGATCTCAGCCAGCGTACGCCGATCGAGAAACCAGGCCGAGAGAAGGAACCGCTCCTCCGCTGTCAGCGAGCGCAGTGCGGCGGTCAGGGCGTCTCCCAGACGCGAGAGTACATCCGGGGCGGGCATTGGTGCCGAAGATGCCGACACCAGATCTTCAACTGCAAGGGGTGCCTCGCGACTCGTGCGGCGACGTTGTCCTGCATTCCGCTGCGCCAGTGTCGCGCGCAGAAATCCCATCAGCGACCCGCGTCCGGAATAGGAGGCAAGCGGCGAGCGGCGTTGGCCATCGCGCTCAGTGAGGCCGAATATCTCTGAGTAAAGTGAATCCGCCAGCTCCATTCCAATCGCTGCCGATCTGGTGATGCTGACCGCTGCTTGCGTCAACGGGCCCCGATAGCGTGCCAGAAACTGCTGCCAGGCGACGTCACGGCCGAGGGCACAGGCCTGCGCCAGAGCCAGATCCCGCAACTGCAGGGCGCGCCAGAAAGCGCCAACCTGAGCTCGATTGGCCTTAAGACCGGGAGCCAGCCCATAGTTGCACTTAGCGCCGATCACCAGAAGCGCACTCGCCAGTTCATTCTTCGTGAGACCGACAGAGTCTGCATCCGCTTCCCGGTAGAACTCGTCGATCGCAAGGCCGGACAACTCCGCGAGGTGCGCCTCAGGTTCCGGAATCGTGTTCGGCTCCAGACCACGCTCATGTCTCGGCGAAGTGATTACCAGGTTGTTGAGTTCCGCGGATTGTGGCGGTGCAGAATCCACGCTCTCACGATACATCAGTCAGACGAAATCCCGGTTGGTTCCCCGCACTCACTCGTGGCGCAGCGCGACCACCGGATCCACGCGCATGGCCCGCCGCGCCGGAATATACGATGCGAGCAGCGCCACCAGGGCGAGCGTCACTGAGCCGGTGATGTAGGTGGCCGGGTCCACCGCGCTGACCGCCAGAAAAGTCCCCACCACACGGGCGGCCAGGAAGGCTGCGCCCAGGCCGAGCGCCAGCCCAATCCCCACAATCACCACCCCCTGCCGGAACACCATCCGCAACACAGTCGCGCGCTGCGCGCCCAGCGCCACGCGAATCCCGATCTCGTGCGTCTTCCGGCTGGCGTCGTAGGAAACCACGCCGTACACGCCGACGATGGCCAGCACCAGCCCCAGTGTCCCCAGCGCCGCCGCCAGACCCGCGGCAACCTGAAAGATGAGCAGACCGTTCAGCGTGTTGAGAGCCTCGGTCATGGTCCTCACGTCAAACACGGGCAGGCCGGGCGCTAGGTCGGCGACGACGCTTTGCACGCTGCGGATCATGTTCCCGGGATCCGCCACGGTGCGCACCTGCAGCGTCTGCAGCGAATAGACGTGGTGCTGCGCGAGCGGCATGAAGAAGTACGGTTGAACCGGCGTGGTGATGCCCTGGAAGTGGAAGTCGCGGACGACGCCCACCACTACCAGCGGAGGGCCTGGTTCCGCGGTCAGGCGGAATTGCCGGCCGATGGCGTCCTGTTTGGGCCAGAAACGCCTGGCCATGGTTTCGTTGACGACGGCCACGCGCGGCGCCTTGTCGTCATCGGCGGCGGTGAAGTCGCGTCCGCGCAGCAGAGCGATGCGCATGGTCTCGAGGTAATCCGTGGAGACCGCATTGCAAAGAGCCAGCGGCGCGGGCTGGCCGGGCGGCGGCTGGTAGCCGTCCACCTGGGGCGTGTCGGCACTGAAGTAATAACCCATGGGGACGGAGTTGGCGGTGCTGGCCGCCACCACGCCGGGGAGCGCGCGAACCCTCCGCAAGAGGTCCGTGTAGAACGCCTGTCCCTGCGCCGGACTGTAGCCGATCTCGTTCGGATCCACGGTCATGTTGAGAACGTGATCCGGGTTGAATCCGAGGTCGCTGTGTTGCGCCGCACCGAGACTGCGCGCGAACAGCCCGGCGATGATCAGCAGCATGAGCGAGCCGCCCACCTGCACCGTTACCAGCACGCTGCGCAGGCGATGGCGGCCACCCACCACGCCGCGTCCGCCCTGGTGCAGAATGTTGCTCAGATTCCCGCGCGAAGCGCGAACGGCGGGCACGATGCCGGCGGCAATCCCGGTCAGCAGCGCGCAGGCGAAGGCGTAGGCGAACACCCGCCAGTCGAAGCTGAAGTCGAGGCGGGCCGGCAGGTCGGTTCCCAGACGCAGGGAGCCGAGTCCGGAACTCAGCCACACCCCGATCAGGATTCCCGCCACGCCCCCGGCCAGCGCCTGCAGGATGCTTTCCGTGAGCAACTGACGAATCAGCCGGAAGCGCGCCGCGCCCAGCGCCGAACGAATGGCCGACTCCCGCTCGCGCACGGTGGCGCGCACCAGAAGAATGTTGGCCACGTTCACGCAGGCCAGCAGCAGCACCATCACCGCCAGCCCCAGAAAAATGTCCGCGATCATCTGAATGTAGTCATCGCCATCCAGGTTCACGCGGGCGCGCGCTTCCGGAAAGGCCTGGATATTCAGGTCCTTATCCGCGTCGGGGTACTCGCGCGAAAGACGTTGGGCCAGCGCGGACAGCACCGGTTGGGCCGCGCCGAGGCTGGCGCCGTCCGCGAGGCGGCCATACAAGGTGAGCGAGCGGTTGGCGCGATTGTTCAACAGATCGGCCGAGATGCCCTCCATGGTCAACATGCCGAGCGGAATGTACGCCTGAACGGAGATCAACGGACTGGTGCCGAAGAACCCTTCCGGCGCCACCCCGACGATGGTAGCCGGATGGCCATCGACGAACACCTTGCGGCCGACGACGCCGCAGTCTCCGGAGAAGCGCGCCTGCCAGTATGCGTAGCTCAGCACCACCACCGGATCGGCCCCCAGGGTCTCCCCTTCCGACGGCAGGATGAAGCGGCCCAGCGCGGGCCGAATGCCCATCATGGAAAAGAAGTTCCCGGAGACGTAGTTGGTGAGGAGGCGGTCGGCCCGGCCGCCCGCGCTTAGCCCGTCCACCCCAATCTGCACGGCGGCCAGATCGGAGAACACGCTGCGCGTCTGGCTGCGCACATCGCGATACTCGGGCAGAGAGAACTGGGCTTGTACGGGGCCTTTTTTCTGCTGCAGACCGAGCACGGCAAGCCGGCCTGCCTCCCGTACCGGCAGCGGCTTCAGCAGGATGGAGTTCACCATGCTGAAGATGGCCGTGTTCGCGCCGATGCCCAGCGCCAGTGTGAGAACCGCGACGGCGGTGACGCCCGGGCTTTGCCCGAGTGTGCGCATTCCATAGCGGATGTCCTGCCAGAGAGTCTCCATGGCGATCAGCTCCTGATCCTGTTCCGTATGCACGCGGGCCGCCGCGAGGCGCATTGCTAATGCACTGATTCGACGCGCCGCTGGACCGGCGACGTGTCCGCGTTTGGGATAAGATGCTCGCCATGGGACACCTGTTGCCGCTGCTGGCGCTGGTCGCCGCCTTGGCGGCCGCTCAGGATCGCGGCGCGCTGGTGGTGGCGACGGAGGCGACTCGCGACGCGGATTCTTCGCGGACCGTGATCCTGCTGCTCGATCACGACGCCCACAAAGCGACCGGCCTCGTTCTGAATCGCCCGGTGAAGATCTCCCTGTTGGAGGTCTTCCCGGAACTGAAGAAGGGGGCCGGGCTCAACCAGACGGCGTGGGCCGGCGGACCGATTCTGATCGGCGTCAACGCGCTTCTGCGGGCGAAAACGGCGCCCGCCGGCGCGGATCCCGTTCTGCCGCGGGTATACCTGATTGCAAGCAAGCAGCGCATGCGAGCCGAGATTGCCGCGGGCACGCGGGCCAGCTCTTTCCGCGTGTATCTGGGCGTGTGCGGCTGGGGCGCGGGTCAGCTCGAAAGCGAGATCCGGCGCGGCTTGTGGCGCGTAACGGGGGGCTCTGCCGATGTTGTCTTCGATGCGGCGCCCGGCACCTCGTGGACGCGGCTTAGCCACGAATGAACACGAATAAACACTCCAAGACTTCATGTCCCGGGGGTCTCAGCTTACCTGCCGTCTCACTTTCCGGGGCAGGTCGGGGTTCGCCTCATTATTCGTGTGCATTCGTGTTCATTCGTGGCTACTTGTTCAAGGGTTGCCCCTGCTTCATTAACGATGCATAAGATTATTCCGTTTTCACAAACGCAACCCGCGGCGATGCGATGCGTTTTTTGTGACAGGAGATGATGCCATGAAGATCCGCAACGTTCTGCTTTCCGGTGTACTGGCCGCGTCCGCATTGCTGGCCGGATGCGCGCCGCACGCTTATGTCGCCGCTTATGTACCGGGCCCGCCCCCGAGTCCCTACGTGGTGGGGGCCGTCGGGTATGCGCCTGGCCCGGGCTACGTCTGGGCCGATGGCTTCTGGGACCTGCGTGGCGGGCGCTGGGCCTGGGCCCAGGGCTACTGGGTGCGTTTTCCCCATGCGCGCGCGCGCTGGACTCCCGCGCATTGGGTGCAAACGAACCACGGCTGGCGCCGCGTAGAGGGCCACTGGCGGTAAGACTCATCGCTCATGCGGGTGCATTCACCGTCCGGGCGTAGCAGTGCGGCAGATTCGATTCCCTGCACATCTGGCGGCAGCCGCGTACTCGCCCGTCGCCGCGTGCCCCTTTCGGGAATCCATCGTGGCTACAGTTGACATTGCGGGACTTGTAGCCGGACGCTGGTGAGATGAAGTACACGTTTTCGGAATTCCGCGGGGCCATCGGGCTTGCCGGCCTGTTTGCCCTGATTGGAAGTTCGCCGCTGTTCGCCGAGCATCCTGCCTCCCGGCTGACCGAGCGCCTGGATAGTGGCCGCACATTCGCACTGCCGGGCACCGTCCATCCACTCCTCGCCTCAGCGGTGGATGAAGGAGAGGTAGAGCCGCCGCTGGTGTTGCCGCGGATCATACTGTATTTCAAGAAGACGGAGGCGCAACAGGCGGACCTCGACCGGCTCCTTGAAGCGCAGCAGGACCGGTCGAGTCCGCAGTATCACCAGTGGCTGACGCCGGAACAATTCGCCGATCGATTTGGGCTGAGCGAGAGCGACCTCGCGCAAATCACGGCCTGGCTCCGGCAGTTGGGATTTACCGCCGTCGAACCGGCGCGCGGCCGGACATTTGTGGCGATGACCGGGACTGCGTCCCAGGTGCGGCTGGCTTTCAAGACGAGCATTCGGCGCTATCGCGTGCAAGGGGAGCTGCACTACGCGAATTCGAGCGATCCGCTGCTGCCCCGCGCGCTGGAAGGCGTGGTCGGCGACATCACGGGTCTGAACGACTTCTATCCGCGGCCGGCGTATACTTTGCCACAGAACGGATCTCACTACATCGCTCCCGGTGACTTCGCGGTCATCTATGACGTCCAGCCGCTCTATGATGCGGGGATCGACGGTACCGGCCAGACCATCGCGATTGTGGGTGCAAGCGACATTCAGGTTTCCAACATCGAGGCGTTCCAGGCCGCCTCGGGCCTGCCTGTCAAGGACCCGCAAATAATTGCGTTCGGCCCCGATCCCGGTATTAACGCAGGCGCTCAGACCGAGGCGTACCTGGATATCGAATGGGCGGGCGCGGTTGCCAGAGGGGCAACCATCGTCTACGTTGATTCGCAGTCCATTGACACGTCCTGGACGTACGCCATCGATCAGAATGTGGGTCAGGTCATCTCCGTTTCATACGGCTCTTGCGAGCCCTACGCGAAAGTGGCGACGAACGCCCTTTTTCAGCAGGCCAATGCGCAGGGAATCACGGTCGTGGCCGCATCGGGGGACAACGGGGCGGCGGCTTGCGACGGCAACCCTCCGGCGTCGCAGGGCCTGGTGGTCCTTTTTCCCGCCAGCAGCCCCAACGTTACCGGTGTCGGGGGCACTTCGTTCAACGAGAGCGGCCAGGATTACTGGAGCGCGAGCAACGGCAGCAACGGTGACTCGGCGCTTTCTTATATTCCGGAAGTCGCCTGGTTCCTGAGTGGTGGCGGCGTGAGCGCGGTATTCGCCAAGCCATCCTGGCAACAGGGAGCGGGCGTGCCAGCCGATGGCTTCCGCGACGTTCCGGACCTAGCTCTCTTTGCGGGGTACCCGAACTTTACTTGATCTGTTCGGCGGGCTCGTGTACGAATGGCTTCGAGGATTCCCAGGGTAATGTGAACTACACTGGCGGCACTTCCGCCAGCACTCAGGTTTTCGCCGGAATAGTGGCGCTGATTAACCAGCAGACGCATGGCAGCCAGGGTAATATCAATCCGGCGCTTTACGCCCTCGCTGCGACGGCGCCCGCGGCTTTTCACGACATAACAACGGGCAATAACATCGTGCCGTGCGTGGTTGGAACGCCGGACTGCGCCACCGGAACCATGGGCTATACTGCGGGTCCTGGCTACGATCAGGTGACCGGTCTCGGGTCGGTCGATGTCTACAACCTCGCGAGTGCAATTGCCGGCATCGAGCAAAGGGCTCCCGTGGCCCTCAACGCCAGTAGCGAATCCTATGCGCCGTCGCAGGGTGGCGGCACGGTCAGCGTCACTTTGACTGGTGCAGGCAGTTGGGTTGCCTGGACCAGCGCTGGTTGGATCACTATTAATGGGCCGACTTCCGGCACCGGAGACGGCACCGTGACTTTCACCGTCGCTGCTAACACGGGCGACGCACGCACGGGTACGATTACGATCAACGGCCAGACCTTCACGATTAATCAGGAGAGCGCCGCGCCCGCCGGCCTCAACTTTGCGGGCTCATTGGCGCAGATCGCATCGGCCGGGGGATGGGACACCTCGCTGACGCTGGTCAATCTCGACAGCACGACGAACGAGGCGCGGCTGAATCTCTTTGCCGGCGACGGAACCGTGCCATGGTTGCCATTCACGTTCCCGCAGCAACCTGCGCAGGGCACGGTGCTTGGCGCGGCGTTCAACGAGAGCCTCGCCGGCAATGCCCTGATGGTGTTCGATACTACCGGCCCCTCAACCCAGGCTTCCGTGGTCGGCTCCGCGCAACTGCTCGCCAGCGGCAACGTCGGCGGCTTCGGGATCTTCGAGATCCAATCGACCGGGCAGCAGGCCGTGGTGCCCTTGGAAACGCGCAATGCTCCGTCCTATCTGCTGGCATTCGACCAGACCAACGGCCTGAACACCGGGCTCGCGCTGGCCAACGTCGGTGCGCCCGCGGGCAACGTCAACGTCGTGGTCCGCGACGATACTGGCGCGGTGATCCCGACGCGGGTCAGCTCCATTCCGCTGACCGCGAATGGGCACGCGTCGTTCATGCTGAATGACGCGACCCAGGGCTTCCCGGAGATCTCCGGCAAGCGCGGTACGGTAGAGTTCGACACGCCCTTCGGCGGGCGGATCAGCGTGGTCGGCCTGCGCGCGCACGGCCCGGCGATTACGACGCTGCCGGTACTCGCCCAAGTCGGCCCAACCGGCGGGTCGTTTGCCCACGTCGCCACAGGCGGCGGCTGGGAGACGCTGTTCACGCTGGTCAACACGGGCACGAGCGCGGCCTCGTTCACGCTCAGTTTCTACGACCCGAATTCGGGCGCGCTGCTGCCGCTCGGGCTGGCGTTCCCACAAACGGGAACAACACAGACCGCGGCCAGCATCATGCAAACGCTCGCACCCGGCGCTACGCTGCTGATCCAGACGCAAGGCGGCAGCACCACCGTCACGTGCTCGGCGCAACTGACCGCCACGGGCAGCGTGAGCGGCTTCGCGATCTTCCAAATGCAAGCGAACGGCCAGGAGGCCGTGGTGCCGCTGGAAACGCGCACCGCGGGCACGTTCGTGCTCGCCTACGACAACACGAACGGCCTCGCCACCGGCCTCGCGCTCGCGAATGTGAGCGCGACCGCGGCCAGCGTGCCGGTGACCGTATTGGACGACACCGGCGCGACGCTCGCGACGGGCACGATTCCGCTCGCCGCCAACGGCCATACGTCGTTCATGCTGACCGACAATACGCTGGGCTTCCCGGTGACTGCCGGCGAGCGAGGCACGGTCGAGTTCCGGACGCCTGCTGGTGGAAGGATCAGCGCGGTGGGCATCCGCGCAGTGAAAAGTGTCCTGACGACGATTCCGGTGCTGGCCACCACACCGCCCGCGGAAACGTGCAACGGATACAGTTACTCGGCGACAGCTACAATTCACCATGCATATGTCGTGGCGGACGCGGACAACTACACTGTAACGATTGCCGGGACCTGGCCCGCGCTTGCGACGTCGGCTAACGGCGGGCAAGTCACCAACACCAACGGCTACGACATCTGTTTTGCCAACGCAAATATGGCGAAGTTGAATTGGGAATTGGAGTCGTACAACGGCGCAACCGGCGCCATCGTGGCGCACGTGTTCGTGGGGCCGATCAGTTCCACGTCCGACGCGACATTCTTGATCTACTACGGCAATTCTTCGATCGGCACGTTTCAGGGCAACCCGACGAGCGCATGGGATGTCAGCGCCTACCCCTATGTGGCGATATGGCATTTGGGAAACGGCACGATCCTCAACGGCAGTGACTCTTCTCCTAACGGCAATGACCTTACCGATTATGGAGCCACGCCCACGTCTGGTGAGATCGGCGGGGCCGCGGCGTTTGCGTCGGCATATATGACCGCCGGCCCTTCCAGTTCGTTGGACTTCAGCGGGCCGTTCTCTGTCAGCTTTTGGGAGAATCCTGCCAGCCTCGGAGGCCCGGTCCTTACATCGCGGACTGCTTGCAACGATGGTAATTGGCAAATCTACGATGATGTTGGCACCGGATTATTTTTTAATTATTGGTCTGAAAACACTCTTGTATGGGTTTCTACCCAAACGTTACTTTCAACCGGGGTATGGTCCCACGTCGTAGTAACCTACGATGGATGGTACGGGAGGTTCTACGTAAACGGAGCGTTGACCAATCTCCTGTCCATGATCGGCACGCGAAACAGCAATCCCAATACCTTTAATGTCGGAGCGGACAGTTGCGGCGCCTACATACATGGTTCGCTGGACGAAATACGAATTGCCGCGGGCGCCTGGCCGTCCAGTCTGATCCAAACGATGTACAACAACCAGTCGGCTCCAAATACATTTGTGACCGTCTCAGGAATAGCTCCAGTCAATTCATCCAGCGCAAAGGACATGCGGTGAGAGCTGACGTCCCGGTGCGTTCCACCGCTATTCAGTCGAAAACACAGGCTGACTAACCTCAATACTGGTCACTTAGCGATCCGGGCTGTCGAGGCGGGAGGCCTATATGAGGTCGTCCGCGGCGCCCGAGCTGCATGGGTTACCGCACGGGTTCTGCAATCGCTGCTGGTTATGCAGGCCGCGCAGCGGCGAACGCGTCGTCGGGCTGGAGTATGATGAACTCCTGCCGCACATGGTCGAACGAATCAGGAGACTGCTCGCCTACCCCGAGACTCGCGATCTCAGCATTGACGATCCGCGAACTACCCGGCGGCGGCGGGACATCATCGAGAGTAACCGGTTCCTCCGGCGAATCTACGATGAATGGTACCGGTTGATATCCGCCTCGATTCCGGCGGGTCCGGGCAGCGTGCTGGAGCTCGGCTCGGGAGCGGGATTTCTCGCGCGGTATGTGCCGGGCCTGATCGCGTCGGAGGTCTTCGCGTGTCCCGGCATTCAGCTCGTACTCGATGCCCGGCGGCTGCCATTCTCCTCCGGCAGTTTGCGGGCGATCGCCATGGTGGACGTCTTCCATCACATTCCCGACAATCGCGCCTTCCTGAGGGAAGCGCGGAGGTGCCTGCGATTCGGGGGAAGCATGGTCATGATCGAGCCCTGGGTCTCCACGTGGTCACGGCCCGTCTACAGCCGCCTGCACCACGAGCCCTTTGTTCCGGACGCGAAGGACTGGACCTTCCCGGACGCTGGTCCGCTGTCCGGCGCGAACGGAGCCCTGCCGTGGATCGTCTTTCAACGCGACCGGCAGCAGTTCGAAGCGGAGTTCCCGGAGCTGGAAATTCGGGCCGTGCGGCCGTTCATGCCGTTTCGCTATCTGGTCTCCGGCGGAGTGTCCATGCGTCAGTTGATGCCGGCAGCCACCTTTGCCCTCTGGCGCGGGCTCGAATCCTGGCTTTGCGCCTGGCCGCATCATTGGTCCATGTTTGCCTTCGTCCAACTCACGCGACGATAAGCCTTTGGGGGACCGCTCCGTGACCGTCGCGGCTCGGTCCCGAAGGATGTTGCCGAGCCACGAGGGTGACCGAGTGGTCGGCATGCCGAGTTTTCCGCGACATCCTCAAAAGTTGCACCCAACCTCTTCACCTCTGCATCCACTGTGTGGTAAGATTTTTTACACTCTGACGAAATCCTCTGGAGGGGGAAACGTCTATATCCGATGCCGCAGGTCTTCCACCGAAGTGCCAATAGCATTTCGCGCGTCAGTGTCTTTGTAATCGCTCTCGGGCTGGCCATCGTGATCGCCGCCGCCTACGCGCTGGACCGCGGCTCGTTCAACACCGATGTCGGCGTGGCCAAGGACCAGCCCATCCCCTTCAGCCACAAGCACCACGTCACCGACGACGGCATCGATTGCCGCTACTGCCACACGTCGGTGGAGACGTCGGCGTACGCGGGCATCCCCGCCACGGAGATCTGCATGAGCTGCCATTCGCAGATCTGGTCGAACGCCACCATGCTGGAACCGCTGCGGGAGAGCTTCCGCACCGGCCAGTCCATCGCCTGGACGCGCGTGCATGACCTCCCCGAGTTCGTCTACTTCAACCACAGCATTCACTTGAAGAAGGGCATCGGATGCGCCACTTGCCACGGCCGGGTGGACCAGATGCCGCTCATGATGAAGGCCAATACGCTCAACATGAACTGGTGCGTGGAGTGCCATCGCAATCCCGAAAAGTACATTCGGCCGCGTGAGGAAGTGTTCAACATGGCCTACCAGGCGCCCGGCGACCAGTTATCCAGGCTGGGGCCCGAGTTAGTCAGGAAGTATCACGTGCAGAAGCTGGACGACTGCTGGACCTGTCATCGATGAAACCGGAGCAAAGCAAAATCGACCTCGCGGCATTGCGCGACCGGCTCGACAAGGCCAAAGGCCCTGAGTACTGGAAGAGCCTCGAGGAGCTCGCCGAGACGGAGGAGTTCAAGTCCTTCATCGACGACGAGTTTCCCACCCGCTCGCCGGAATGGCTGAAGGCGCCCGACCGGCGCGCCGTGATGAAGCTGATGGGTGCGTCCTTCGCGCTGGCGGGCCTGAGCGCCTGCACCAAGCAGCCGAAGGAGCTGATTGTTCCCTACGTGCGCGAGCCGGAGGAGTTCGTTCCCGGCAAGCCGCTGTTCTTCGCCACCGCCTTTCCGATGGCTGGCGTAGGCACCGGCGTCCTGGTGGAGAGCCACCTCGGCCGCCCCACCAAGGTGGAGGGCAACCCCGATCACCCGGGCAGTCTGGGCGGCACCAACACCTTCGCTCAGGCGGCCGTGCTGGGCCTGTGGGATCCGGACCGCGCGCAGTCGGTCACGCACTATGGCGAGATCAGCACGTGGCCGGCGTGTCTGGCGGCGTTGATCACCGCGCGGGCCTCTGCTGTCGCGAAGAACGGCGCGGGGCTACGCATCCTAACCGAGCGCGTCGTGTCGCCCACCGTCGAAGACAAGCTGAAAGCGCTGCTGGCGAAGCTGCCGGGCGCGAAGTGGCACCAGTACGAGCCGGTCTCGCCGATGAACGCGCAGGCGGGCGCGCAGCTTGCGTTCGGGCGCCCGGTGAACCCGGTCTACCGCTTCGAGAACGCGGACGTGATCGTGTCGCTCGATTCCGATTTCCTGCAGTGGGGAACCGCCGGCGTCCGCTATGCGCGCGATTTCGCCTCGCGCCGGCGCGTTCTCACCGACGTGCAGAAGACGGCGCAGCCGAAGGAAAACCTCCGCGAGGGATATCAGCCCGGACCGGACGCGCCATTTCGCAACCAGGCGTCGACGCACTCCGAGCTGGATCACAGCCCCGAACAGCATCCCGAGCAGGTGCGCGCCACCGGTGTGCCGCCGGAGCATGCCACGCAGCCGCGGTTGTATGTGGTGGAGCCGTCGCCGTCGATAACCGGAGGCATGGCCGATCATCGCTTCATCCTGCGCGCGAGCGAGGTGGAAGCGTTCGCGTGGAGCCTGGCGGCGGCATTAGGAACACCCGGCGCCGCGGCGGGGACGAATCCGCACAAAGCGATTCCGGCGATCGCGAAAGATCTGCAGGCGCATCGCGGACGCTGTCTGATCGTGCCGGGCGAGTTTCAAACGCCGGCGGTGCACGCTCTGGCGCACGCCATGAATCAGGCGCTGGGCAACGTGGGCAGCACGGTGATCTACACCGATTCGCTCGAAACAAATCCGGTAGATCATGTCGATTCTCTGCGCCAGCTTGTCGCCGACATGAAGGCCGGCCAGGTGGACACGCTGCTGATTCTGGGCGGCAATCCGGTGTACGACGCGCCCGCGGATGTCGATTTCACGGGCGCGCTGAACAGGGTACCGGCGCGCTTCCGCCTGGGCCTCTATAGCGACGAGACCTCCATGCAGTGCCACTGGCATATTCCCGAGGCGCATTTCCTCGAAACTTGGGGCGACGTGCGCGGCTACGACGGCACGATAACCATCATGCAGCCGCTCATCGAACCTTTGTATGGCGGCAAGGCGGCGAAAGAGGTGCTCTCGGCGCTGGTGGAACCCTCGGGAAAGACCGCGCACGCACTGGTGAAAGACTACTGGCGCGCGCAATCGGGCGTCGCTAACTTCGAGCCGTGGTGGCAAACCTGCCTGCACAACGGGACCGTGCCGAATACGGCGCTTCCTCCGCTGAACGTGACCGCGAAAGCGCCCGCCGCCCCTCCGCCGGCGCAACGCGCGCAGGGCCTTGAGATCATCTTCAGGCCGGACGCCACTATCTACGACGGCCGATTTGCTAACAGCGGCTGGCTGCAGGAACTGCCCAAGCCGACCACGCGGATGACCTGGGATAACCCCGTGCTGGTGAGCCCGCGCATGGCGCAGCAGTACGGCGTGAGTAATGGCGACTTAGTCGAGTTGAAGTACCGCGGCCGGTCCGCGCAGGCTGCCATCTGGGTCCAGCCGGGACATGCCGACGACGCGGTGACGGTGGCGCTCGGCTATGGCCGGAGGCTGGCGGGACGCGTCGGCAACGACGTGGGTGTCGATTTCTATAAGCTGCGCACGGCCGACAACCCGTGGCACGATTCCGGGCTCACCGTCCAGAAGACCGGCGACAAGTACGAGCTGGCCGTGGCCCAGCGGCAAGCCACCATGGAAGAGCGCGAGCCCGTCCGTATCGCCACACTCGCGGAGTTCGCGAAAAATCCACAGTTTGCCAACCAGGGCGACGGCGCGGCCATTCCCGACGCCCTGAGTCTGTACCCGAAGTTCATGTATCAGGGCTACAAGTGGGGCATGTCCATCGACCTCAATACCTGCATCGGCTGCGGGACCTGCACCATCGCCTGCCAGGCCGAAAACAACATCGCCGTGGTGGGCAAGGAAGAAACGGGCAAGGGCCGCTGGATGCACTGGATCCGCGTGGACCGCTACTTCCACGGCCGCACCATGGACGATCCCGAAATGTACTTCCAGCCGGTGCCCTGCATGCAATGCGAGAACGCGCCGTGCGAGCAGGTATGTCCGGTGGGCGCGACGGTGCACAGCGGCGACGGCCTGAATCAGATGGTGTACAACCGCTGCGTGGGCACTCGCTACTGTTCGAATAACTGCCCCTACAAGGTGCGGCGCTTTAACTTCCTGCTCTACTCCGACTGGTACACGGAAAGTATGTACGGTCTGCGCAATCCCGACGTGACCGTGCGCAGCCGCGGCGTGATGGAGAAATGCACTTACTGTATCCAGCGCATTAACGCGGCCAAGATCCTGGCGGAGCGCGAGGACCGGCGCGTGCGCGACGGCGAGATTGTTCCGGCATGCGTGCAGGCTTGTCCGACGCAGGCGATTGCGTTTGGCGATATCAACGATCCCGCCAGCCAGGTGGCCAAGCTGAAGGCGCAGACGCGGGATTACAGCCTGCTGGAGGAGTTGAACACCCGGCCCCGGACCACTTACATGGCGCGGCTGACAAACCCGAATCCGGAGATCGAGAAAGCGTGAAGTCCGATCAGTTCGAAGAACCAACGTCGCTAGCGGTTATAGATCCGGGTCCGGACAAGATCATCGGCCCCGGCCACAGCTACGCCTCGGTCACGGACAAGATCAGCGGTATCATCTTCCAGCCGCTGAAGAAGACGCCGAAGGTCTGGTTTCTGGCGTTCCTGGTGTCGTTCGCCCTGATGCAGCTTCTGCTCATCGCGGCGACGTGGCTGTTCGTCAAGGGCGTGGGCATCTGGGGCATCATCATCCCCGTTGCGTGGGGGTTCGCCATCGTCAACTTTGTCTGGTGGATCGGCATCGGCCACGCCGGAACGCTGATCTCGGCCATTCTGCTCTTGTTGAAGCAGGATTGGCGTACCTCCATTAACCGTTTCTCCGAAGCGATGACCCTCTTCGCGGTGTCCTGCGCGGCCATGTTCCCCATTCTGCACCTCGGCCGTCCGTGGTTGTTCTACTGGCTGATGCCCTATCCCAACACCATGTGGGTGTGGCCGCAGCCGCGCAGTCCGCTGGTGTGGGACGTCTTCGCGGTATCCACTTACGCCACTGTCTCGCTCGTCTTCTGGTTCGTCGGCCTGGTTCCGGATCTTGCCACCATGCGCGACAAGGCGAAGACTAAGTGGCAACAGATGATCTTCGGGATGTTCGCGCTTGGCTGGCGCGGGTCCGCGCGGCACTGGTCGCGGTATCAGATGGCTTACATTCTGCTGGGCGGCCTGGCCACGCCGTTGGTGGTTTCGGTGCACACGGTGGTGAGCTTCGACTTCGCCGTTGCCATCCTGCCCGGCTGGCACACCACCATCTTTCCGCCTTACTTCGTGGCCGGCGCCATTTACTCCGGCTTCGCCATGGTGCTTACTCTGATGATTCCGGTGCGGCGCTGGTTCCACCTGGAAGACCTGATCACCATGCGTCACGTGGAGGCCTGCGCGAAAGTGATGCTGGGCACCGGGTTGATTGTCGCCTACGGGTACCTGATGGAGGCGTTCATGGCCTGGTACAGCGGCGACGTCTATGAGCGGTTCATGTACTGGAATCGCATGACCGGTCCGTACGGCTGGTCCTACGTGATGCTCATCCTTTGTAACATTGCGATTCCGCAGTTACTGTGGATTCGCAGTATTCGTCTGAATGTCTTCTGGGTGTGGATGCTCTCGCTGGTGGTGAACGTGGGCATGTGGCTGGAGCGCTTCGTGATTGTCATCACCTCGCTGCACCGCGACTTCCTGCCTTCGTCGTGGGGCATATACTACCCGACGAGGTGGGACTGGGCCACCTTCATCGGCACCATCGGGTTCTTCCTGACCATGATGTGGCTGTTCGTGCGATTCCTGCCGGCGATTTCCATTTTCGAGGTGCGCGAGGTGCTCCATCATGAGGGCGGCGGCCATGCACATGAGCCGAGCCCGCAGCCCGCGCCGGCCGGGGACTAAGGTTATGGCGACTTACTGGGAGCAGCGCGGTCTGTATGGCGTGATGGCGGAGTTCGCAGACTCCGATCAGTTACTGCACGCCGCGCGGCGCGCTTACGCGGCGGGCTACCGCAGGATGGACGCATACTCACCCATGCCGGTCGACGGCCTGGCGGAGGCCATCGGCTTTCGCCGCAACTTCGTTTCGCCGGTGGTGCTGCTGGGCGGTCTGCTGGGCGGCTGCGGCGGCTTCGGCCTGATGTATTGGATCAGCGTCATCGCGTATCCGTTCAACGTGGCTGGCCGGCCCATGAATTCATGGCCGGCGTACATTCCGATCACCTTCGAATGTACGGTGCTGCTGGCGTCTCTTTCCGCCATGATCGGGATGTTCGCCATGAACGGCCTGCCCATGCCCTACCATCCCGTGTTCAACGTGGCGAAGTTCGCGCGCGCATCCACCGACGGCTTCTTCCTGTGCATTGAGGCGGACGATCCGAAGTTCGACCGCGAGGGCGCGAAGGTGTTTCTCAACGAACTGAATCCCATCGAGGTGACCGAAGTTGAGAAATAGCTTACATACAGCCCGCTCACTCCTCGCCTTCAAACCGAGCCGCGACGGTAACGGAGCGGTCCGCAGCCGGACCATCCCCCTGCTCCTCCTGACTCTCCTCCTGGGCGCCTGTCGCCAGGACATGCACAACCAGCCCAAGTACAAGCCGCTGGCCGAGAGTAATTTCTTCGCCGACCACCGCTCCGCGCGTCCCATGGTGGATGACACGGTGCCACGCGGGTATCTGAGAACCGATCTGGTGCGTTACACCGGCAAGATCAATGGCGTCGATGTGAACTACTTCCCGTTCCCGATTACGCGCGCCGACCTCGAGCGCGGCAGGGAGCGCTTCGACATTTACTGCTCCCCGTGTCACAGCCGCCTGGGTGATGGCAACGGCCTCATCGTGAAGCGCGGGTATCGGAATCCTCCGTCCTATTACAGCGACCGCGTCATGAAAGCGCCGGTGGGCCATTTCTTCGACGTGATCACCAACGGCTTCGGGGCCATGCCGAGTTATGCTTCGCGCGTGACGCCCGATGACCGCTGGCGCATCATCGCTTACATTCGCGTGTTGCAATTCAGCGAGACGGCCACACTGAATGACGTTCCGCCGGAAGAGCGCAGTAAGTTGATGTCCGGTGCGCCCGCCGCCTCCGCGCGCGCGAGTAACCCGAACCCACCGCCGCAATCCACAACCGGACCCAACGAAGTGCCCAGCCCGTACTCGGGCGTCATCCCGCCAGCCGTGCCCTTCGATGCGAATGCGCCGGCGGGTGCGGAGGTCAGCCGGCCGTACGGTGAGACGCCTTCGAGCGCCGCGCCGGGCACTCTTCCGGTTGATTCCACCGTTACCACCGAGGGAGCAAAATAACCATGACCGCCACCGAATCCACGCCGTTGAGCGAGCGCTTCAGCCGAATCCAGCGCGTGGCCCTGCTCATCGGCGTGGCCGGACTGGCTCTGTGCAGCCTGCAGTTGCGCCAGAACCCCACGGCGTTCTTTCAGTCGTATTTGTTCGCGTTCCTCTTCTGGAATGGGCTGGTAGTGGGCTCGCTGGGCATCATGCTCATGCACAACGTGACCGGCGGCAACTGGGGCGTGGTGATCCGGCGCATCGTCGAAGCCTGTTCGCGACTGTTGCCGGTGATGGCGATTTTGCTGCTTCCGGTGATCATCGGTCTGGCCGGATGGCATGAGTTATACATTTGGTCGCGTCCCGAAATCGTGGCGCACGACAAAAACATTCAGTTCAAGACCGCCTGGTTGAACATTCCGTTCTGGGTAGGGCGAGCGGCGTTCTACTTTGCCGTCTGGACGTTCTGGGCGTGGCGGCTGAACCGCCTCTCGGCCGAGCAGGACCGTACCGCCGACTCCGGCATCCAGGATCGCATGCGCAGATTCAGCGCGCCCGGCTTGTTACTCTTCGTGATCACCGCGACGTTCGCGTATGTCGATTGGATCATGTCGCTGGAGCCGCAGTGGTTCTCCACTATGTTCGGCGCAATGTTCCTGATAGGCCAGGTGCTGGAAACTCTCGCCTTCGCCGTGGTGCTCCTCTACTTACTCTCTCCGCGACGGCCGTTTCTGGGCGCGGTGAAGACGCAGCATTACTGGGACCTCGGCAACTTATTGCTGGCGTTCACCATGCTGTGGGCCTATCTATCGTTCTCGCAGTTCCTGATTATCTGGTCCGGGAACCTGCCGCAGGAAATCCCCTGGTACATCCGGCGTTTCAGCGGAGGCTGGGGCGTGATTGCCGTGTTTGTTTCGCTGTTCCACTTCGGCGTGCCGTTCTTCATTCTGCTGATGCGGTTCGTGAAGAAGAACCCGCGGCTGCTGTATCTGGTGGCTGCCTGGCTGTTCGTCGTGCGCATCGTGGACCTCTACTGGATCGTCGTGCCGGGCCTGCGCCAGCGCGGGTACGCATTTGAGTGGAGCGACATCGTGGCGCCCATTGGCATCGGCGGAATCTGGATCGCCGCGTTTATCTGGCAGTTCCGGAAGCGCCCCCTGCTGCCCTTGCACGACGCGCGGCTGGTGCTGGCGGCCCAGACTGATCGAGGTTAGACCATGGCGGACGAGCAATTACAGCAGAGTCATAACGGCGGCGGAGGTCACGAACACAGCGATGCCGATGTGCGGCTGATCGTGTACTCCACGCTGGGCCTCATCGTGGCTATGGTCATCGTTTTTTTCATCGTGGTGGGAATCTTCAAGGTCATGCAGAAGGAGATGCCGCGGGAGCCACGCATTTCGGCCATTGCGAACCCGAGCAGAATACCGCCGGAGCCGCGGCTACAGCCGCATCCTGCCAACGAACTGCAGGCTCTGCGCCAGCACGAAGACGACGTTCTGAATCACTACGGCTGGGTCGACCAGAAGGCCGGCGTAGTGCGCATCCCCGTCGGCAAAGCCATGGGCATTCTGGCCAGGCGGGGATTTCCGACACAAAGCGACCAAATAGCAGGAAATGCGAATACGAATTCCAGATAAGCAGCCCAAACCCCCTGACGGTCGCGCCGTGGTGGCGTTTCCGCGCCGCGCGCATCGGCAAGCGGTTAGTCTCCGTGCGCGCGCGATATCGGCCGCACTGATGGGGGCGATGGCGTTGCCCGTCGCCGCGCAACAGTACGGATTGCCCGCCATGCTGCAGGGCGTGGGCATCGAGCAGAAGCTGAACTCGCAGCTTCCGCTCGAAGCCAGGTTCCGCGACGAAACCGGAGCGCCGGTGCGCCTGGGCAATTACTTCCGGGGCCGGCCGGTCATCGTGAATCTGGTCTATTACCAGTGCCCCATGCTCTGCAATATGGTGCTGACCGGCATGGTGAACACGCTCCGGCGCCTCTCGCTCAACCCCAGCGCCGATTTCGACATCGTCACCATCAGCTTCGACCCGAGCGAGACGCCGCAACTGGCCGCGGCCAAACGCCAGACTTACCTCGCGAAGTACAATCGCCCCGGCGCTTCCGCCGCCTGGCACTTCCTCACCGGCGACGAATCGCAAATCCACCAGGTCACCGAGGCCGTCGGCTTTCACTATCGCTGGGACGACCGGCAGAAGGCCTGGGCCCACGCCAGCGGCATTTTCATCGTCACGCCCGACGGCAGGATGTCGCGCTACATTTACGGCGTCTACTATCCCGACCGCGATGTGCGCCTGTCGCTGGTGGAGGCCTCGGCGAACAAGATCGGCACGCTCAACGATCAGATTCTGCTCTTCTGCTATCACTACGACCCGAAGAACGGCAAGTACGGCTTCGTCATCATGAACATCATCCGCCTGCTGTGCACGGCGACGGTAGTAATACTTGGCGCGTTCGTAATTACCATGCTACGCCGCGAACGCCGCCCCAAGCCCGATTGGAGGCCGCTGCCGCATGCCTGAGTTCCACTTACTCCCCGACGCGGCGGCCGTCTCGGCCACCGGGTTCGACATCCTGTGGTGGTATGAGGTCGCCGTTGCCATTGTTATGACGACGCTGATCTTCGCCGGCGTGTTTTTTTTCGCGATCAAGTACCGGCGGCGTTCCGAGACCGAAACTCCTCGGACAATCGAAGGCTCGCCTTTGCTGGAAATCACGTGGTCGGTGATTCCGTTTGTGGTGATGCTGACCTTCTTTTTCTGGGGCGCGGCGCTCTATTTCCACAATCAGAACCCGCCGGCCGACGCCATGAATATCTACGTGGTGGCCAAGCAGTGGATGTGGAAAGTGCAATATCCGAACGGCGTGCGTGAGATTAACGAGTTGCACGTCCCGGTGGGCCGTGCCGTGAAGCTGACCATGGCCTCCGAGGATGTCATTCACAGCTTCTTCGTTCCGGCGTTCCGGTTGAAGCGCGACGTGGTGCCCGGCCGCTACAACGAAATGTGGTTCACCGCCACTAAGCCGGGCCGCTATCACCTGTTCTGCGCCGAGTACTGCGGCACGGAACACTCCGGCATGATCGGCTGGGTGACGGTGATGGAGAAGAAGGACTTCGAGAACTGGCTGGTCAGCGGCGGCGGGGAAGGCTCCATGGCGTCGCAGGGACAGAAGATCTTCCAGCAACTCGGCTGCAGCACCTGCCACCTGTTCGACGAGCAGGGCCGCTGCCCGAATCTGAAGGGCATGTACGGTTCGCGCGTGCTGCTGTCGGACGGCCGCACCGTGGTGGCCGACGAAGCTTACATCCGCGAGTCCATTCTCGACCCGAACGCGAAGATTGTGGCCGGCTTCCAGAAGGACATCATGCCCACCTTCCAGGGCCAGGTAAGTGAGGAAGACATTCTGGAGCTGACCGAGTACATCAAATCGCTTGCCGAGACACGCGGCGGCATGTTCACCAGCGAGCAGACCGGACCCACCACGGGTGGCGCGCGCGGCGGGTCCATCGCCAACGCCGGGCAGGGTTCGCTGGACACTCGCGGAACCAGCATGACCAATCAGCCGCCCAGAGCGGAGGCCAACGCGCAGGCGCAGGACGCGTCGCAACCTGCCGCGCCGAAGCCCGCTGCGCCGGGAGGGAAACGATGAGCACCGAATTAGTGGATCGGGTTGACTCGCCGGTCAATTATTTGAATGCGACATCCGGGTGGAAATCGTGGCTCTTCACCACGGACCACAAGCGCATTGCGGTGCTGTATCTGATTTCCATCACCGTCTTCTTCGGGTTAGGCGGCCTCTTCGCCACACTCATGCGGCTGGAGCTGACTACTCCGCAGGGCGATCTCTTCACCTCCGACACTTACAACAAGCTGTTCACGATGCACGGGATCGTGATGATCTTCTTCTTCCTGATCCCATCCATTCCGGCGACGCTGGGTAATTTCCTGATCCCCATGATGGTGGGCGCGCGCGATCTGGCCTTCCCGAAGATCAACTTACTGAGCTGGTATCTGTACATCATTGGTGGTATCTTCGCGCTTACCGCCATTGTGATGGGCGGCGTGGACACAGGCTGGACGTTTTACACTCCCTATAGCACCACGTACTCCAACACATTCGTGATGCCCGCCGTGGTGGGCGTGTTCATCGCCGGCTTTTCGTCAATCCTGACCGGCCTGAACTTCATCGTCACCGTGCACAAGATGCGCGCGCCGGGGCTGACGTGGGGCCGCCTGCCCCTGTTCGTCTGGTCCATGTACGCCACCAGCCTGATTCAGGTGCTGGGCACGCCGGTAGTGGCCATCACGCTGGCGCTGGTGGGCCTCGAGCGCCTGTTTCACGTGGGCATTTTCGACCCGGCCATCGGCGGAGATCCCATTTTATTCCAGCACATGTTCTGGTTCTACTCGCATCCGGCCGTGTACATCATGATCCTGCCGGGCATGGGCGTCATCAGCGAGCTGGTGGGCTGCTTCTCGCGGAAGCGGCCGTTCGGTTACAGTTTCATCGCCGGGTCCAGCCTGGCCATCGCGGTACTGGGATTCCTGGTGTGGGGCCACCACATGTTCGTCACCGGCCAGTCCATGTATGCCAGCATGGTGTTCTCCTTCCTGAGCTTTCTGGTCGCGGTCCCCTCGGCCATCAAGGTGTTCAACTGGACGGCGACTATGTACCGCGGTTCGGTGGTCTATAGCACGCCCATGCTGTATGCCTTCGGCTTCATCGGGTTGTTTACCATTGGCGGGCTTACCGGCCTGATGCTGGCTACTCTGGCGGTCGACGTCCATGTTACACGTACTTACTTCGTAGTGGCGCACTTCCATTACGTCATGGTGGGCGGCATGGTGTTCGCCTATCTCGGCGGGTTGCATTTCTGGTGGCCCAAGATAACCGGGCGAATGTATCCGGAAGCCTGGGCGCGATTCGCGGCGCTGGTCACCTTCGTCGGCTTCAACCTCACCTTCGGCCCGCAGTTCATGCTTGGCTATCTCGGTATGCCTCGCCGCTATCATGCCTACGCTCCGGAGTTTCAGCCGTTGAATGTCCTGTCGTCGGCGGGCGCGTCCATTCTGGCCGTGGGCTACGCTATTCCGTTCATCTATTTTCTCTGGTCGCTGAAGTACGGCGAGAAGGCGGGCAATAATCCATGGGGCGCCAAAGGACTGGAGTGGGAAACCACGTCCCCGCCGCCAACCTTCAACTTCGATCACACGCCGACAGTGACCGGGCCTGCCTACGATTACGACAACAGGGAGAAAGAGGAGGGAGGGGAAATTGGCTGATCTGGACACCACTATCGAGGGGCACCCGCCGTTTCTCCAGCATCACTTTGACGATCTGCACCAGCAGCTCGATTCGTCGACGCTGGGCATGTGGGTCTTTCTGCTCACCGAGATCATGTTCTTCGGCGGGATGTTCGGCGCGTATACGATCTACCGCACCATGTATCCCGGGGCCTTCGCCAGCACCAGCCGCTACATGGAGCCGGTGCTCGGCGGCATTAACACCGCGGTGCTGATCTGCTCCAGCCTGACCATGGCGCTGGCGGTCCGCTATGCGCAGATCGGCAAGCGCAAGCTGATCCGCATCTTCCTGATCCTGACCATGATCTTCGGCATTGCCTTCATCGGCGTGAAATTCAGTGAGTACTACATGCACTGGAAGGAACATCTGGTTCCGTGGATGGACTTCCAGTATCCCGAGCACCCGGAGTTCTTCCACCAGGCGCAGATTCTGTTCTGCTTCTACTTCTTCATGACCGGCTTCCATGCCCTGCACATGTTTGTCGGTCTGGGCCTGCTGACGTGGCTGCTCATCAAGAACGAGCGTATGTCGTTCGGGTCCGAGTACTACACCCCGGTGGAGATCACCGGACTTTACTGGCACTTTGTCGATATTGTCTGGATCTTCCTGTTCCCGTTGCTATACCTGATTGGAGCGAATAAGTGAATCACAAAGTCGTCCCCGTTCGCACTTACCTGCTCATCTGGGCGATTCTGATCTGCGCTACTTTCACTACGCTGGGGATCGCCTTCCTCGACCTCGGCCCGTGGAACATTGTGGTGGCGCTGATGATCGCCTTCACCAAGATGTCGCTGGTGGTGCTGTTCTTCATGCACGTGAAGCAGCAGAACAACCTGACGCGCCTGTTCGTCGTGGCCGGCTTCCTGTTCCTGGGGATTCTGATCGCCCTCGCCATGAGCGACTACGGGACCCGCAACTGGCTGACACCGGGCAGGATGTGGTAGGCACCCGCTCCCTCAGAAGCTGTCCCCCAATCCCATTGGAGAAGCCTTCACGCGGTCGCGGCTCAGTAAGACATGTTACTGAGCCGCGCGCGTAAGGTGAGCAAGCAAGCGGAATTGCGCGGCCTTGCGTTCGTCCATCGAACCAGGTCAAGATTAACCGAACCAGACGGCTCTCGATCTCGTCTCCTGTTTCATGAAAGGACACGCAGTGCACAAATACCTTTATCTCGCTTTGGGATTGTCAGTTTTCGGGTGTGTGGCCGCGCAGGACAAGGCCCCGGAGAAAGCTCCCGCGAGAGCCCCCGCCCCGCGGACACTCAAGGTTAAGCTGAATTACACAGGGACCGGAACCGTGGACGAGAAACACAAGATCATCGTCTTTCTGTTCGATTCGCCGGAATTCATGCAGGGCAATGCGATGCCCGTCGGCATGCAGGCGGCGGCGGCGAAAACCGGGGCCGTGACGTTCTCGGACATCGCCAGCTCCCCGGTTTACGTCACCGCCGTCTATGATCCGACCGGAGAGTACGAAGGGATGTCCGCTCCGCCGTCAGGTTCGTCAATGGGCCTGTACAGCAAGACGCCGGGCACACCGGAACCGGTCAGGATCGAACCGGGCCAGACAGCGGAGATCGAGCTGGCCTTCGACGACACCGCGAAGATGCCGTAGGTCCGGCCCCGAGCGGACACGTGGCGATAGGCGCGTTTGCACGAAGCCGCTCGCGCCTGGCTGGGCGCGATCCGGAGTGTTGCCGAATACTCTCACTGTTCGCCCGGCCAACTCGGCCCCGCCGCTGCACGCCAAACGTCGAGGCGCTCCGGTCCAATTCGCGCCGCCAGTCTGAACTCGATACGATGGTGCCCGAGCATGACCGCCGCTTTCAGGTTATCCAAGTGGTACCTGGACTGTGTAGCCGATTCGGGCGACGCCTCGATCGCTTATACGGGGACAGTAAGCTGGGGACCCATTCGCGTCCACTATTCGAGCTTGCTTGCGAGCACGGCCGATCTCGTCAGAGCCAGGCACTCGCTACGCCAGCAAGCCGAACCAACCATCGATCACGGTTCGCTTCGCTGGCGGTCTGGAGCGCTCAGGACAGACGGTGAGTGGCAGGCTGACTCTGCGGCAATTCGCGAGACGATTTTCGCCTCCGACGGTGGCTCCGTTGAATGGCATTGTCTCATGGCACGGGCCCAGGCCCGGATTAACAACCGCTTCGGCCTCGGCTGCGCGGAGCATCTGAACATGACTATCGCTCCATGGAAGTTGCCGATTCGAACTCTCCGGTGGGGCCGGTTTGCGACACGGTCCGACTGGATCGTCTGGATCGACTGGCTGGTGGACTTCACGAGGCGTATCGTCTACCCGAATGGCCAGATAGCTTCCACGTCACTGCTCGAAGATGACCAGATTGAATCCGACGACGGAGCCCGCCTTACCATGAACCGCTCGCTCGTCCTGCGGGAAGGCCCGCTCGGCGCCACGGCGCTGTCAGGCATTCCGGGAGTTCGGGACTCATTTCCCGCGCGCTTACTCAACGTGAGCGAACGCAAGTGGCGAAGCCGTGCGCGCTTCGAGCGCCCGGGAACACTGACTGTTGAAGGCTGGGCGATCCACGAAGGAGTGGAGTGGCCAAAATCACGCTCGGGAAGATCCTCTACGGCGCACTGTTCGTCGCGGTGTTGCCGGGCCTCCTGGTTCTGTGGGCTGAGGCCGCGCGCCCCAACGTCTCGCTGCCTGTCTATGGCAGCCCTCTGCCGGGCTATCTCATTGCGGCCTGCGGCCTTGGCCTGACGCTTGCAGCGATGCAACAACCGGCTGGGCGGGGGGCTCCCGATGAATGCCTTTCCGCCGGCGAAACTGGTTTCTCGCGGGGCGTTTCAGTGGGTTCCTCATCCCGTCTACACCGGTTTCGTCGCAATGTGCCTTCGAACGCACTACCTATCCGCCAACCGCGGCGTTCCCTTCTTTCCACGTTCTCTGGGCCATCTTCGTTGGGCGCCTCTATCGGCCGCGCTGGTTGGGCGTCACCTATGCCGCGGCCGTTGCCGTAAGTTGCATCACCACGGGCATGCATTACATCCCTGACGTGATAGCCGCGCTCGTGATCGCGCCGCTTCTTCTTTGGCCGCAGCGCGCCTGGAAACAGTTGCTCCGGCCGACGGAATGGATCGCGAACTCCTGGCGAGAGTGGCGCTTTGATCCGGTCCGGATCATCAGCCATGGCTTCTACGCTGGCGCAGCCGCTTTCGTTCAGGTCGCGATCGTCACCGCCGCGCTCGGTCCCGGCCGGGAATGGAAAGTGCTCGTCACCGCGTTCGCGGGCCTCATCGGCGCCGGCGCGTGGGCACAGTGGATCGAAGGCTCCTCACTGCTGCGCCGTCCCTTCGGCTTCTACGGTGGCTTGATAGGTGCGGGTCTCGCCTGCCTGTTCTTCGAAGAACGGTGGACGCTGCTCGCCGCGCATTGTCTGAGTGCACCATGGATGCAGGCCATCGGCCGCCTCCGCTGCCTCGTAAACGGCTGCTGTCATGGCGCACCCTCTTCCCCCGGTGCCGGCATCCGCGTCACTCACGCGAGCTCTCGCGTCACCAGACTGGCGAGTCCTGCGGGCGTGGCCATTTACCCCACACAACTCTACTCGATCTTAGGCAATACCTTCCTGGGCCTGGTACTCTCTCGTCTCTGGTTCTCGGGTTGCCCACTGTCGCTTATCTGCGGCGTGTATGCAATCGGCAACGGTGTTTCGCGTTTCGCTGAGGAAGCCTATCGGGGCGAACCGCAGACCTCCATCATTTGCGGGCTGCGCTTGTATCAGTGGATCGCTCTGGGAAGTGTGATCGTTGGGGCGCTACTGACCACGTTGCGCTCACCCGGTGCGCCCGCGCTGACGCCTTCGGGTAGAGGTGTACTCCTGGCATTGGTCTTCTCCGTGATTTCCGCAGCCGCCATGGGTGTGGACTTCCCCGATGCCAACCGGCCTCTGGCACGCCTGACGTAGGACGCCCATAAGGTCGCCATCCAGCGGCACTGTCCCCACGCGCTCCACTTTGGTCGGTGACTCCCGCCCCGCCTCTACTCCCACTCGATAGTACCCGGCGGCTTGTGCGTCAGATCGTAGAACACGCCGCACACGCCCTCGATCGCCAGCAGGCGTTTGGTGACCTCGCGCCGCAGCTCCTGCGGCATGATCACCACCTGCGCGGTCATGCCGTCCACCGAGTGAATGGGCCGCAGCACCACCGAATCCGGCAGATCGCCCGTCCCCAGCGGCAGCAGCACCACCGGCAGTTGCCAGACCTCCCGATCGAACCCGGATTCGCGGGTCAACGCGCGGACGGCGGCATCGGCCTTGCGCAAACGCTCCAGCCGGTCGGGCGTGAGCAGCCCCTTCGTCACCCGCATCAGCGACATGGGAACGTGCGCCCCCAGCCGCCCGATCACGCGATTCACTTCCACGGACTGGTTCACCAGCTCCGTGGCCTTGTCCTCGGGAATCAACTGCTCGAACGCCAGCACGCCGCGGTAGGTGCGCGAATCGCCCTGCACGCCCACCGTGCGCACCGGAACCAGCCAGCAGCCGCCCTGATCCGCGATCTTCTGTTCGCTAGCGGAGCAAAGGCAACGGATCGCCAGCCCCGGCCCGGGAAACGGATGACGGTTCAGGAATTCCTCGGCGATGCCCAGCTCGCGGCCGATCTCGCGCACCTCGTCTTTGTAGAACGAGCTCAGCGGCTCCACCAAACGGCCGGCGGCGATGAGCTGTTGGATGCCCGCCACGCGGTTATGATGCGTCTTGATGAGGTCGGCGTTCCTGGTGCCGCCCGATTCGATGGTGTCCGGATAGATGGTGCCCTGGCCGAGTATCCAGTTCGCGTCGAGGAAGTGCCCGCTGCGCAACACGCGATCCTGCACCGCCACAAACTCCTCGCCGATGGCCTTGCGCTTGTCCTCGGGTTCGGTGAGGCCGGCCAGCGCGAGGAACGACGCGCTGGCGTCCTCCACGCGGAACGCCGTCGCACCCAGCTTGCTGAACAACCCGCGCACGTACGCCGTTTCTCCCTCCCTCATGAGCCCGGTGTCCACGTAAATCCCGTAGACGCGCTCCGGCCCCAGCGCCCGCAGGCAGAGCTTGTAGGCAACCGTGGAATCCACCCCGCCGCTGACGAAGAAGAACACGTTGCGATCGCCGGCCCGCTCGCGGATGTCCGCTTCAATGAACGGAATGCGGTTCTTCGGGTCCCAGTCTTCTTGGCAGCCGCACATGCCGAAGACGAAGTTCGTCAGAATCTCGCGCCCGTGCCTGGTGTGCACCACTTCGGGATGAAACTGCACCGCGGCGATGGGCCGCTCCCGGTGCGCCATCGCCGCGATCGCGCAGGTTTCGGTGGAGGCCAGCACGTCGAAACCGGCCGGCGCCGCCTCCACCCGGTCCCGATGGCTCATCCACACCTGAGATTCGCCGCCGTTCACCCCTTCCAGCAGCCGGTGCGCGCGCAGCGGCTTCAGCCGCGCCAGACCGTACTCGCCTTTGTCGCCCTTGCGCACCGCACCGCCCAGCGCGTGCGCGATCAGTTGCAGCCCGTAGCAGATGCCCAGCACCGCGGGTCCGGCGGTAAGAATCGCGGGGTCGATGGTGGGACTGCCGGCTTCGTAGACGCTGGCCGGGCCGCCGGAGATAATGATCCCCCGGCGGCCGCGGAGTTCCGCGGCGGGCGTCTCGCTGGGCCGGACCTCGGCGTAGACACCCAGGTCGCGAACCTTCCGCGCGATCAAATGGCAGTATTGGCCGCCGGCATCGAGAACCGTGATCTGCGGCTGGGGCCGGAGCCTGGCGCCTGTTTCCATGTGTTCGCGTTCTCCACTGCCTGACGGTGGTGGCTCGGCGTGTTGACCACTTGCTCACGCTCGGGGCTCGATAGCATCATGCAAGCTCGGGACCGAGCCGCGACAGTCACGGAGCGGCCCCTCGAATTCCGCATGTTCCGGCGAATACGGTCACGTTCAGAAATGATCCTGATTCGTGCGCTGCACGATCAGCTTCTCCGACTTGTCCAGCAGCGACCTCGCCTCGGCCAGAAAACCGACGGCCTTCGACACCATGGGATCCGTTTCCACGCTCACCTTCTCCGCCTCTTCGTAGCTAAAGGCGGTCACGTACATCTCGCGCTTCAACTGATCGCGAATCCACTCATGGTTCTCGGTCCAATCGGCTTCGGTGAACGGAACCTGTTCTTTCAGCAGGAACTCGTGAAAATCGTTTTCCACGTCGATGTCGGGCGACCAGCCTTTCGGCAGCTTCGCGTCGTGCGTTCCAAAATACTTCGCCGTGAAATTGAAGAAGGCGTAGTGCCGCAGCAACTCGCTCTGGAATTTGTCGAACTTCGGCGATGGTATCTTTTCATCGGGCGTGATGCCGCCGCCGCCGTAAACGGTCCGGCCGATGTCGGTCATCTTCACGTCGAGCGGGTTCTTCTGCTCGGTGTGCTTGCCGTAGTAATAGTCGAGGAACGAGATGTTCGAGTAATCGCGCTGGATCAGGCGGTTGCTGGGCGTGTAGTAATGGGCGGTGGTCAGCGCCAGACCGGTGTCCTCCTGCAGCGGATACACCGTCTGCACCAGACCCTTGCCGAACGTCGTCTCGCCCACGATGAGGGCGCGATCATGGTCCTGCAGAGCGCCGGCGACAATCTCCGCGGCCGAGGCCGAGTACGCGTTCACCAGCACCACCATCGGATAATTCTCGCCCAGGGCGCTGCCACGCGCCAGGTACGGCTTCTCCGCGGAAGCGCGGCCACGGTGCGAAACCACCACTTCGCCCTTGCGCAGGAAATGCCCGGCCACCGCGACGCCTTCGTTCAGCAGGCCGCCCGGATTGTTTCGCAGATCGAGAATCAGCCCCTTGATATTCGACTCGCCCAGTTTCTTCAGCCCGTCCTCCACCTCCTTGCTGGTGGTTTCATTGAACGAGTTGACGTCGATGTAGGCGATGCCGGGGCGCAGCCAGAACGCTTCCTCCACGCTGTTGCGCGGAATCTCGTCGCGAATGATGTTGAACGTGAGCGGTTTGTCCACCCCATCCCGCGCTATCACCACGGTAACTTTCGTGCCTTTGGGGCCCTTCAGCATGTCGGCAATTTCGGAGGTCGAGAGATTGTCCGTGCGCTTGTCGTTGACTTCGAGAATCACGTCGCCAGGGCGCAGCCCGGCCCGGTAGGCGGGCGAACCGCCGAACGGCGCGATCACGATAGTCTTGCCGTTGCGCGGACCCACCTGCATGCCCACGCCGAAATAGTGCCCGCGCTGGTCGTCGCGAAGAGCAGCGAAGTCCTTGGGATCGAAGAAGTTGGAGTGCGGGTCGAGAGTCCGAAGCATGCCCGGAATCGCGCCTTTGTAGATGGCCCGGTCGGCCGTCGGCTTGTCGGCGTAGTTCTCCTCTACCGCCTGGTACACCAGCGTGAAGGCCTTGATGCTGCTCTTCAGGTCGTCTTCCGGAGCGGCCGCGGCCACTCGGGTAAGTCCGGGGCCCAGAAGACCCCCCGCCAGCGAGCAGAGCCCGATGAAAAGAGGCACCAGCACAACGGAGGGTCGTCGGAAAGGCATGATCATCCTGATTCTCATTATAGCGGCAGCCAGCGCTATACTCCTATGGACGCTTTACGAGCCGGTTCGGGTGCAAGCCTGGAGATCCGAAGTGGGGCAGGCCCGTGGCCTGCGCGGGGCTCCTCAGCCCCGCCTGCCGATGGTTGGCGGCCTGACAGGCCGCCGCAGGCTTGACCACAGGCGAAAGACGAATGCCCCCTTATCCGCTCGGCCAGGGACGAAGATCAGAGCCGGCCTTATCGCCGGACAAGGCCGCCCAGTCGGCACAACCGAGGTCAGGGCCACTGCGGCTTCGCCCCCGGTCCGGCCTGCCCAACTGGTAGTACAGAAAGCCCTTTTTCTACCTTCGGCCTGCGCTCGATAGCACCGGTACGGCCCCGAAGCGCCTTTCGCGGGAGTGAAACTCGGCCAGCGCCTCTTTGATCGCGGCGGAGTTGAAGTCGGGCCACATGACGGGCGTGAAGACGAACTCGGCATACGCGCATTCCCACAGCAGGAAATCGCTGAGGCGCTGCTCGCCCCCGGTGCGGATCAGCAGGTCCACGTCCTCGGCGCCGAGCAGCCGGGCGAAATCCTCGCGAGTGCCGTGGGCGCCGAATCGGCGCGCCGCCTCCACAATGCCGTCGCGCGCGGAGTAATCGACGGCGATGCGCAGGTGCAGCGTCCGGCAACGCCGGGTGGCCCGCTCGCATTCTTCCACGGCCGGCAGCAGCAGCGGAGGCAGACGGTCGCGCCGGCCGATGACGCTTACGCGAACGCCGTTCTCTATGCAGTGCGCCTGCTCCCGCCGCAGATAGCTTCGGAACATGCGCATGAGCCCGCTGACTTCCTCCGGCGGGCGTTTCCAGTTATCGGAGGAGAATGCGTAAATGGTGAGGGTGCCGATCCCCAGCGGCGGCGCGGCTTCCACCACTCTGCGCAGCGCGTCGGCGCCGGCGCGGTGCCCGGCGATCCGTGGGAGCCCGCGATTGCGCGCCCACCGGCCGTTGCCGTCCATGATGATGGCCACGTGCAGGCGCTGGTGGCTGGGGCTGTGGGGCCGCGCGGCAGTTTCCTGAAAGGGCACTATCTTTCCCGCATCGCCCGAACGAGCGCTTCCATGTGGTCTATGTACTTTTCGAACGCCTTCCGTCCGGCGGCGGTGAGGCGGTATTCCGTCTTCGGAATGCGCCTCTCGAACGACTTCGTGCAGGAGACGTAGCCGGCCTCCTCCAGTTTGCGCGCGTGTACGCTCAGGTTGCCATCGGTGGTATGCAACAGCGATTTCAGCTCGCTGAACGTGAGCGAGTGCGACTGGGTGGCCGCCAGCGCGCTCACCATCGCCAGCCGCATGCGCTCGTGAATGACGCGGTCCACATCCGGAACGGCGGCGCCAAATGCCGCCATGCGCGGCTTTGCCGGCTCGGTGAGTTCCTTTCGCGCGGTATTTCCCCTGGGCATTAAACCTCCTTCTATCCGCCAAAGCGCCTGGCAATGATGAAACCGAACACCAGATGCAGGCCGCCGAACCCGGCCCCCAGCAGCATGTTGGCGACGGGCAACGGACAGAACAGCGCCACCCCGCCAAACAGCATGAAGCACATTCCCATCATCGGGACCACGCGCACCGAGTACGCCCCGCCGGTGACCACGCCCGTCCCGTACAGCAGCAGCCACGTCCCGGGAATGGCCGACGCCAGACCGGCGCGATACAACACCACGGTCAGCAGGGCCCCCACCGCCAGCGGCGGCGCGAAGCTCAGCGCGAAGCGTCGGGCCGGCGCCGACAGCACCGGCTGATCGGACGCATCGGCCTTGAATTTCACGGCCAGGGAGCCGATCCCGATGGCCAGCATCCCTTCCATGAGCCAGGTGATGAGCCATCCCTCCGTGCCCGGCTGTCTGGCCGCCAGCACGGCCGCGGCAATGGCCGTGGCGCCGATGATGCACCCACCCCACCCCGGCACCGCGGTGAAGGCCCCGGCCCGTTCCATGGTCTCCCGGATGAAACGGAGATTGTCCATCGCCCGGCTGTGCAGGCCGACGGGCTCGCGTAAGGGATCATGGCGAATCGGACGAACGGTGCCCATGACTGTAAAGGAGAAGTGTAGCGCAAGAACTTTGCAATGTAAAGTTCATGGTTGGAATGGCAGGAGGTGACCACTCGGTTACCCTCGTGGCTCGCTAACATCCTGCAAACTCGGACATCAGGACAGAGCCGCGACGGTGACGGAGCGGTCCGGCGGTCTTACAGCAGGCGGAAGTTGACTTCGATCTGGGCCATCACCTTCACCGGATGGCCGTCCTTCATGCCCGGACGGAAGCGCCACTTCTCCACGGCTTCGATGGCCTTCTGGTCCAGCCCGAGGCCGAGCGGCTTCACCACGCGCACATCGCGCGGGTTGCCCTTCTCGTCCACCACGATGGCCAGAATCACCGTGCCCTGGTACTTGGCCTTGCGCGCTTCTTCGGAATAGTCGGGATCGGGCCTGTAAATGGGAACAGGCTGGGAAACGCCGCCGCCGATGCGATACACGCCGCCGCCCGCATTCCCACCCGATCCGGGACCGAAACCGCCGCCATGACCGGGGCCAACCCCGCCGCCGGAACCGCTGCCGATGCCACCACCGGAGCCGGTGCCATTCGACAGAACCCCGTACTTGGAAAGCGGATCGCCGTAGTTGTCTGCCTGAATCTGCGGCAGCTTCGCGTCAGGCTGAGCGATGATGGTGGGGTCCATCACCAGCTTGGGATGCTCGTTGAGTACTACCGCCGAGGGGGGCACGAACTGCTTGTCGGAGATTCTCGGAAGCTTGCCCCTGCTGGCCGGAAGCGGAGACCGGTTGCCGCCGCCGCCGCCACCCTGCATCGCGTTCTTCTTCGCCGCCATGTCCGGCTCCCACGGCGCGATGTTGGGCGCGATCAGGGTCACCGCGTTCCTGGCAGCCTGCTGGACCGTGGGATTCAGGCTGACCGTGAACAGGAGCACCACCGCTCCCACGTGGATGGCCATTGAGGTGGCGCCCGCCTTCTTCCCCTGCCCGCCGTAAAAGCCCCAGATGTCCTTGACCGGAACCGGCTGCGAGGTCACCACCAGCGGCGGGAGCTTGGGCGGATGAATCAGCTCCTGGATGTCTTCAAACAAAGACTTGTACCAGGGCTTATCAAGTTTGATCAGAAGCCGGTCGAGGGGATCACCCTCGCTCGATGCTGCAGGACCGGGAATCCGCTGCGGCTCCATTCCCTCGGGCTGTTCTGGAGAGGTCATACTCTGCTCTTCAGCAATCCACCTTCCCGTTCCGGTTTCCCGGAGTTCTTCCACTATGTAGACGCGGAAACTTCCGCTGGGTTGCAGCGATTGCTCATTGGGATTCTAGCACTTCCAGGTATTCATAGTCACCGGGTGTGACTTATGGTATTGTACCCCGACTAAAGTCCTCCTGCCCGAAAGGAACGGGGGGGTAACACACCGGACATCCGGCGGCAGCCGCGTGCTCTCGTAGCACCACAAAAACGCGGTTGTCGCCGCGTTCCCGGAAAACGGTCTAGAACAGGAAATCCTTGCGGGCCGGGCTGGGCAGGGCCACCTCCGACTTGGCCAGGTAAGGGTATGGGTTGACCGGCGTGCCCTGCAGACGGACCTCATAGTGGAGGTGCGGTCCGGTAGTGCGGCCACTGCTCCCGCTCCGCGCGATGACGTCGCCGCGGCGAACCTCCTCCCCGGGCACGACGTCGAACTCCGAGAGATGGGCGTACCGGGTCTGCAGGCCGTTGCCGTGGTCAATCACCACCATACGGCCGTAGGCGCCGGACCACTCCGCGTGGGTGACAATCCCGTCCGCGGCGGCTTTCACCGGCGTTCCAACCTGGGCCGAGATGTCCACACCTGTGTGCGTGGCGCCCTCGCCTGAGAACGGGTCCTGGCGGACGCCATAGGGGCTCATGATCCGGCCGAGCAGCGGCCACAGACTTGGTCTCGAGTTCAACTGCCACAGCCGCGCGTACTGATTGAAGCCGCGGGAGAAGGTAGCCACCTTCAGGAAGTTGTACTCGGCCAGCGTCTCATGGTACTGCGGCGTCAGGTCGGCGTCGTCCACATCGGGACCGGCTGGATTGTCGTTCAAGCCATAGCGCACCGACACCTCGTTCGCAAACAGTTCCAGCGTGGCCAGTTGCTCGTTCTTCTGGTTAGTAACCTTCTGCAGTTCCCGGTAACGCGTGCGTAACGAATCCACTTCCGCGCGAAGCGAGTTGTAGCGGGACACCTTCCAGACCATCCGCCCGTAACTCGCCACGCACCCAACTACCGTGAACAGACCGATTACGGCAAGCAAGAGAACCGCGTAGATGGCCTGATGGGGAACGTGAATGCGGCGGAGGCGGCCGTGCAGCGAGTGGGCGAGAACGACGACGAAATATGGCTTAAGCTCCATGAACCTCCCTGGATGAAAACCCGCGTAACTCGCTCGGGCTCCCGAAACACAGTCGCAGGCCGGGAATGAATGTCTCTATCGATTAACGAAGCTTTACCTTAACCGAATTGGCACACCTGTGTCAACCCGACACATGGTAAGGTATATTACTATTTATTGGGCGAGTACGGGTGCGTCCGCGACCGCCTTCTGCATACGGCGTTGCGTTTACCGCTTGGAAGGCTCTCGTCTGTCCCCATCCGGAGGGAGGGACCGGCGACCCGAATCACCCCTTGCGCTTCGGGTCTATGCCCAGCCGTTTGATCTTCTGATTGAGGGTGGACAGCGGGATGTGCAGGCGCTCGGCGGCCTCGGTCTGGCTCCCGTTAACGGCCTCCAGCGTTTCCGCGATCTTACGGCGCTCGAAGTCGGCGTTCATCTCGAACAGCGAAGCGTCGGGCGGCAGCGAACCGAAGGCGTCCTGGCGAATGCGCATGCCGCTGGCCTGCAGAATGGAATCGGGGAGCACGTCGGCGGGAACGCTGGTGGAGGAGGCCAGCACCACGGCGCGCTCCACGGCGTTCTCCAGCTCGCGGACATTGCCGGGCCAGTTGTAGTCCATCAGCAACTGCAGGGCGTCGGCGTCGAAGCGCAACTGGCTGCGGCCGTCGGCTTCGAGGAACTTCTCATTCTCCCGGCAGTACCGGGCAAAGAAGTACTCCACCAGACGCGGGATGTCCTCCTTGCGCTCCCGCAGCGGAGGGAGGTTGATGTTAATGACGTTGAGGCGGTAGTACAGATCCTCGCGGAAGCGCCCCTCGTCCACCATCTTGCGCAGGTCGGCGTTGGTGGCGGCGATGATGCGCACATCCACCCGGATTACGTCGGCCGAACCGACAGGCATGAACTCGCGCTCCTGGATCACCCGCAGCAGCTTGGCCTGTGTTTCCTGGCCGATGGTTCCAATCTCGTCGAAGAATATGGTGCCCTTGTTGGCTGTTTCGAAATAGCCCTTGCGCGAGGCGATGGCTCCGGTGAACGAGCCCTTCACGTGACCGAACAACGCCGATTCGAGCAGGTCGGGCGTGCCCGAGCCGGTGTTCACCGGCACGAAGATCTGGTCCGCGCGGGCGGAGTTGGCGTGAATCGCCTTGGCGATGAGTTCCTTGCCCGTCCCGGTTTCCCCGGTGATCAGAACGGTGGCGCGGCTGGGCGCCACCTGGCTGACCAGATCGAGGATGCGCAGCATGCGGTCGCTCCGTCCCACGATGTTGGGAAAGCTGTAGCGCTGCTTCAGCGCGCGCTTGAGCTGGACGTTCTCGTGCTCCAGCCGGGTGCGCGCGATCATCTGATCCACTTCGATCAGCAGCTTCTCGTTGTCCCAGGGCTTGGAGAAATAATAGGAGGCGCCGGTCTTGAGCGCTTTCACCGCTACCTCCACCGAGCCGTACGCCGTGATCATGATAATGGGCGTCTCGGTGTCGCGCTCGCGAACCTCCTTGAGCACCTCCATCCCGGAACGGTCCGGCATCATCAGGTCGAGCAGGACCAGATCGTAATGGCCGGACTCCATCTTGCGGAGGCCGTCGGCGGCGTTCTGGGCCAGATCCACCGAGTAGCCTTCCATGTCCAGAAGAGTCTCCAGACTCTCCCGGATGTCCGCTTCGTCGTCGACCACCAGAATTCGCCCTTTCGACAGATCCGTGGCCGGGACGTCGGGAGGTAGTTTTTCAGGCATGAACCGGTTTTCGCGCTAAGGGGAATCCGAGCTGGAAACGGGTGCCCGCTCCGGGCTGGCTCTCCACCTCGATCTCGCCACCGTGCTCGCGCACTATCCCGTAGGAGACCGATAGCCCCAGTCCGGTGCCTTTGCGGGCCCCTTTGGTGGTGAAGAACGGGTCGTAGATGCGGGAGAGATTTTCCGGGGGAATGCCCTGACCCGTATCCCTGACTTCGGCGTAGACGGAGGCGTCGTCGCTCCACGTTCGGATGGACAACGCGCCGCCGCGCCCCATGGCGTCGCGCGCGTTGAGGAACAGATTGAGGAAGACCTGTTGCAATTTGCCGGCGTTGCCTTTGATGGGCGGCAGCGGTTCCTGGAAATCGAACTCGGCCCGGATCGCTACGTTGCTGAGCTGATGTTCGATGAGCCCGACGGTCTCGCGGACCAGACGGTTCAGATCCAGCTCGGTCAGCTCCGTGGTGGAGGTGCGGGAGAAGTTCAACAGCGAGTTGACGATCTCGCTGGCGCGGAAGGTCTGCCGGGCGATCTTATCCAGCAGTTTCGATTGCGTGCTGTCGCCGGAGATCTGCTTGGCCAGCATCTGCGCATAGGTGGAGATCACCGCCAGCGGGGTGTTCACTTCGTGCGCCACGCCGGCGGCGAGCAGCCCGATGGAGCTCAGCTTGTCCGCCTGCACCAGACGGCGCTCCAGTTCGTCGCGGTCGGTGATGTCGTCGAAGATAATCAAACGGCCGATCTGCTGGAGATCCTTGGACACCAGCGGGGCGATGGCCAGATTCAGAATGGCCTCGCGCGGCGTTTCCGCGTCCTCCGGAGCTTCGCCGTTTACATTGCCGTTTCCATTGCTCGGCCCAGGTGACGCCGCCGGCGATTTCGGGCGGAACGCGAACTTGTAAATGTTGTGAATCCCGGTCTCCCCGCGAGCCTCGTCGAACTCCTCGCACAGTTCCGCGGGGAACAGATCGCGAAGGAAGCGGCCGATGGCCTTGTCGCGCGGCACGCCGGTCAGGCGCTCGATCTGCGTGTTCCAGCTTCCTACCCGGTCCTCCAGATCCACCGCCAGGATGCCCACGTTGATGGATTCCACGATGTTCTCGCTGAAATCCTTGAGGCGCTCGTACTCCTCCGCCTTGCGCTGCAGCGTGTGGTACAGCCGCGCGTTCTCGATGGCAATGCCGACGTAGCCCGACAAAGTGATCAGCAGCTCCACGTCGTCGCTGGAGAGGAAGTCGTTTTTCTCGGTCCGGCTGATGCCCAGATAGGCGATGGTGCGTCCCCGCGCCGTGCACGCGAAATAGTAGGTCAGATCGAGATCGGCAATGGTGGCCCGGACCGTGCGCGGCATCGTATGGGAGACCACGTCAAGCAGGTGGTGGGTGCGCTCGAAGAACAGGTACGACTTATGGGGGTGGGCCGGCAGGAAGCTCAGGTCCAGGGTCGGGTCGCCTGGCCGGGGCAGCCGTTCGCGGCGCGCTCCCACGATAGTGCGCAGAGCGAAGCGGTCGGTCCCGTCGGCATCCACGAAAAAGGCCACGTGCTGGATGGGAAGCGTGTGTACCAGGCGGTCGCCGAGCGCCTCCATCATCGCATCCAGGTCCGTTTCCGAAGTCAGCTCGCGAGCGAACGCGATCAGATTGCGCCGATAGTCGTAACGGCCCTTATAGAACACGTAGCGATCGAGCTGCTCCTGCAGCCAGTCGCGAATCGGCTGGAAGATGAAGGTGGCGAACAGAATGAGCCCGACGATGGGGGCCGCGCTGAGCGTCTCCGGCCGGACAAAGGAGAAGATCAGCCCGTAGAAAACCGCCAGCACGCACAGCGTCGCCAGGGTGTAGACATAGCCCTGCTGAAAGATGATGTCCACGTCCATCAGCCGGTAACGGAGCACTGCGTAGGCCCAGGTTACCGGGATCAGAACCAGCGACAGGATGGCCATCTTCTGGTAATGCCCGGGGAGTACCCCCAGCAGGTAGGGAAGTACGTACAGCAGCGTGAACGGCAGAACTCCCAGCACCGCGCCGTTGCGCATATACGTTAACTGGCGCCGCAGCACGGGGTCCTCGGCGCGGCGGCGGTACTCCAGCGAAAGCGCCGCCGCGCCGGCCAGGTACGACGCGCTGAGGTACAGGAGCCAGACGCGGTCCAGAAACCACCTCACCTCAATCAGCGGCACGGCCACCCGAAGCATCCCCTGCGCCACCAGCACATAGAGCGTGAGCAGCAACGCCGCGGGCAGGTAGAGCACCACCCCGCGCCCGCGGCCCCGCAGCCATTTCCGGCGCTCCGGGAACACCAGGCAGAAATGCAGAAAGACGGCCGGCGCGAACAAGCCGGCCACCACGTTGCCCCAGTAGATGGCCTGATCGAAGTAGTTCAGCTTGCCGGTGTAGTGGAACGTGGAGAGGACAAACGCGGCCAGACAGAGAATGAAGAAATGCGTGGCGTGGGTGGCATTGCCGCGCCGGAAGTACACGAATAGTCCAACCAGCAGCCAGGCCAGCCCGACGACGTACTGATAGTAGACCGCGGAATCCAGCACTCGCGCACCCACGATCACCGTCGCCGGAAAATCGATCCCGCCGCGCCGCAGCGAGTAGTCCGCCTTCTGCCAGACACCGACCAGCCCCAGCGCCTGAGCCACCTGGAGATGTCCCGCGATTTTGCGGCCGTCAATGGCCAGGACGGCGTCCCCGGCTCTTATACCCGCCTGCTCCGCCGGGCCGCCCGGACGAATCTCCAGCGCCACCACGGCCTGTTCGCCAGCCACCTCGCGATCCACCCACACGGCACCGTCTTCTGGCAGACGGTACATGCTCTGCTGTTGAAAATTGATGACGGCGCAGCTCACTGCGGCCACTGTGAGGAGGACCAACAGGGCACTCACGAATTGTCGCTTCAGTTCGTTCACGGTCCGTCACCGTCCGCCGGAACAGGGGCGCGCAAGACTGCTGGGGTACTCTTTCACCAGGTGCTGAGCAAGTTCACTACCATGGCCGGTAGTTCAACTTGCTGTTGAGGATAGAGTCCGTTGAGCACACCGGGTTTCCTTTTTCGGGAGAATACACTTCTGAAAAGTGGACCGAAACCTGGCCCTTCGGGTTGGACGGATAACTACCCGATTCCGGTTGCGTCAGCGCTGCATATGTCGTGGCAGCGGCATTCCCGCCGCAGGACGCGGTGATCGGGCGGCAGTTGGGCGTCATCGATCCGCTATTCTGCGCAAAGCTGGCCCGCGCACTGCCCAGGGAGCCCGCCGGCTCCGGCGACAGCCGCCTGAGCCCGTTGATGGCCCGGCTCCCTGAGCTGATCGGCGCGTTGCAGGAAGGCGAGCAGATCCTCCCCGTGGCCGCGGCGCTGTTGCGCCATCCCAATCGCCATGTCCGGTCGAAGACGGCGCTGGTCATTGGGCGAATGCGCAAGAGCTACGCCTGGGTGGACCAGCGGCTGAGCGACCCCGATCCCCGGGTCCGCGCCAATGCCGTGGAATCGCTCTGGGGCGCTTCGACGGAGGGCGCCCGCGCCGTCTTTCTGTCCGCCATCGCGGATTCGGACAACCGGGTGGCGGGAAACGCCATCGTGGGGCTGTACCGGCTGGGCGACGCGGCGAGTATCGGACTGGCCGAGGCTCTGGGCACTGCCGCGGATCTCCGCCGCCGCGCCACCGGCGCTTGGATCATGGGCCGCACCGGCGATACGCGTTTTGTCTCCTTTCTCGGGCAAATGGTGACGGACAAGGACCCCCATGTGCGCGGGAATGTCTTCCATGCGCTGACCCGCCTGAAGGCCGCGCGAGAGCGGCAAGCGCATGCCGAACGCCTCAACGTGATTGCTTTGCCTCAGACCATCCCCGGCGCTCCCATCCTGACGGTGCGCGTGGAGGATGGCGCGGGCGCCAGCGTCCGCGGGCTGTTGCCGACCGCGTTCGCCCTGACCGCTCACGGGGCGCCCGTGCTGCAGTATGACGTGCACGAGTGCAACCTCCGGGACGGCGCCGTCTATGAGATCCACTGGGAGCCGCCGGACCCGGAACTCGCCTGGCCGGTGCAGATTCGTGTTTCCGGCGAAGCCTCCCGCGGAGCACTCACGCTCGACCTGACGCCCGCCGTGGCGTAGCCAGGAAAACCCTCGTATTCCGCAACGATTCGAGGCGTTCCCACGAAAGGGTCGCGCAACATAGACGTTATGTTGCGCTATCTGATCTGCGCCGTAGAAGACATGGCGGGGGCCTGCGGTTCCGGAAAGCTCAAGCACCGTGCCGCGCGGACCACGCTGCGCTTCGGTAAGCAGCCACAGTGGTCTGGTCGTCGCGCTAAGTTGACAGTATAATTTGGAGGTGGTTCTCAAAGGCGGCCAACTATGACCTCCGCCGTGCGACTACCGGCTCGCAAAGGGGGAAGGCCATTGCGCGAAGCTGTAAGAAAGGAAAGATAATGAGATCGCCGAACTCTCTGATCCTGCTCTTCCCACTGCTTTCCGCGACCGGCTTCACCCAGACAAGTGCGCCCGCCGCCGAGCGGAGAACCGTATCCGAAAAGCTCATCTGTCACCTCGACCCCTCTATGTTGGCGGCGTATCCTGTTTCCAGCCCGGACAGCCGACGGGTGGCCTACGTGGCCCCGGTCGGCAGGAAGTTCGCTGTCGTCGTGGACGGTAAAGAGGGGAAACCCTACGATGACATCGGCGGAGGGAGTCTCATCTTCAGCCCCGATGGACGGCGAGTGGCCTACGAGGCGCAAATTGGCGCGAAGCAGTTCATCGTGGTGGATGGTAAAGAGGAAAAGCGCTACGACGCCATCGGCGCAGGGAGTCTCATGTTCAGCCCGGACAGCCGGCGGGTTGCGTATGGGGCGCAAGTTGGCGCAAAGCAGTTTATCGTAGTGGACGGTAAGGAGGAGAAACGCTACGACGTCATCGGCGCGGGGACCCTCATCTTCAGTCCGGACAGCCGACGAGTGGCCTATGAGGCGCGAGTTGACGCAAAGCAGTTTGCCGCCGTGGTGGACGGTAAAGAGGGGCAATCCTATGATGCGATCGACAGCCTGATCTTCAGCCCGGACGGCCAGAGAGTCGCCTATAGGGCGCAAGTTGGCGAGAAGCAGTTTGTCGTGGTGGATGGTAAAGAGGAGAAGCCCTACGATGGGGCCAGTGCACCCATCTTCAGCCCGGACAGCCGACGGGTCGCATACGCGGCGAAACTTGCCGCGGGGCAGTTTGTCGTGGTAGGCGCTAAAGAAGAGAAACCCTACGATGGGATTGGCGGTCTCATCTTCAGCCCGGACAGCCGGCGGGTCGCATACGCGGCGAAACTTGCCGCGAAGCAGTTTGTCGTGGTGGATGGCAAAGAGGAAAAGCCCTACGACCTCATCTTCGAAGGGATAATCACGATCAGCCCGGACAGTCGGCGGGTTGCTTATGGGGCCAAAGTTGGCGAGAAGGCCGTTGTCGTAGTGGACGGCAAAGAGGAGAAACCGTACTATGGCATCTCCGCAGGGACTCTCATCTTCAGTCCGGACAGCCGGCGGTTTGCCTATATGGCAGGTGTTGGCGAGAAGCAGTTTGTCGTGGTGGACGGTAAAGAGGGAAAACTCTACGATGGCATCGGCGCAGGACTCCCAATCTTCAGTCCGGACAGCCGGCGGTTTGCCTATATGGCAGGAGTTGCCGAGAAGCAGTTTGGTCGTGGTGGATGGCAAAGAGGGACAGTCCTACGATGGCTTGCTGAAAGGGAAGGCACTTATCGTATTCGACGATGCCAATGCTCTTCACTACATCGCGGTTAAGCAGACAGCAGGGGGGGATCGGTGACGCCTACATCGTTGAGGAGAGATTTTGACTGAACGAGGCGCATCGGAGATACGCGCCGAACGGCATCTGAAGGCCGCAACCTCACTCTTCGCGCTCTGCTTTCTTATCTGCAGCGCGTGCAACGACACATCCGTCGGCACCGACAAAACCGGGGGCAGAGTAGAGACTTCTTCACCGAAAACAGTGGTTCGGGAGAATCCTTCAACCGGAAATCAAGGGACGCAGGAGCACGATTTCGCGGCGTGTGCCGGAGAGTTTGGCTACCTAAGAGTTTGGACGGAGGATAACCAGATCGGACAAGCTTCATCACGGCAGCAAACGGAAAAGATATTGGACTGGTTCGTTCATCAAGCGGCATCATTTCAAGGAGATCCCACCTCTAGCCGCGCGTTCGTCGATGGCATGAATCACTTTGAGTCAGAACTGATAGCATACAAGCGGAACTCAGCAACCCTGACAACCTTTATGACGGAGTATGTTGGGCCGATGAAAATGCGGTGTTTTGATGTAGCAGCTTCTCTCTTCCCGGATTCGCAGAAATGCTTCCATAAATTGCCGGGAGGCGATCTAGAGTTTCTTTGCAACTGAAACAGTCTACGACTCCGTCGCCACCTCCGAAACCTCGGCTCGCCGGGCGTAAGACGTGGTCACACCCGGCAGGCTTTTCTCGGACAGATGGTGACGGACAAGGACCCGCAGATGCGCAGGAGTGTCTTCCGTGCGCTGGCCAGCCTGAAGGCTGCGCGAGAGCGTCACGCCTATGCCGAATGCCTCAACGTGATTGCTTTGCCTCAGACCATCCCCGGCGGTCCCATCCTGACGGTGCGAGTGGAGGATGGCGCAGGCGCAGGCATCCGCGGGCTGTTGCCAACCGCGTTCGCCCTGACCGCCCATGGGGCGCCCGTGTTGCAGTATGACGTGCACGAGTGCAACCTCCGGGACGGCGCAGTCTATGAGATCCACTGGGAGCCGCCAGACCCGGAATTCGCCTGGCCGGTGCAGATTTGTGTCTGCGGCGAGGGCTGCCGCGGAGCGCTCTCGCTGGACCTGACGCCCGCTGTGGCATAACTGCGAGGGCTAATCGCTGGTGGGTTTTGAACGCGGAGTGAACGCTCCACAATCGATCGTCTCAACTGTGCCGGGTCGCGCCGTATCGAGGGCGGCGACAATTCTGTGAACATGCGGCCGGACCACCGGCCAGTTGATCGCGGACATAATCAGCACGGCAAAAGGGCGGCCTTCAAGGCGCTGCTGCGTTGCCATGTTCTTGTCGCCGGTAAGAAACACCTCAAAGCCTTCGCGCTCGATCAGCATGAGCAACGCGCCATTTTTGACGCCGCCCCACTCCATGCTCACGACGGTTTGAATCTCGTGCTGAGGGAGAAAACGCGCCAGCTTGCGCGGCACGTCCTCGTCGAAAAATACTTTCAAAGCTGCGCCTGAAGTTGATGCGCGGCGCGATAGGCAAGGATCGCCTTAATAGTGTCGAGGCCGGCCTCCGGGTAGCAATCCAGAGTTTCGGCGATGGCGTCGTCCGGGGACAACCCCTCGTCACGGAAGGCGTCATAGTTCCCGATGATGGCGTGCACCGGCAGGCGTGTGTTCTTCAGCAGCGGCACACCGCTGACCTTGCCGGGAATGACTTCAACCAGGGGGCAATCGGACCAATCGACAGTTGCCACGCTGTTATCCTCTCCTTTCATCGTAGCTTTTTGGCATGCTTCGGTGATGGCGTCACTAGGCGCTTGCGCTACGCCGGTTTTGAAGCTGCTGCGACGTGTGCCGCAGGCAGCCCGAAAAGTGGCCGGAGCGGGCCACACCCTGTTTGCATGTGCGCTGTCGCGGAACTTACCCATGTTACGCGCTTCCCAACGATACCAGATACCGCACGCTACCCCGGCTCGATCACCATGAGCAGGTCCTTGGAGTCCACCTTGTCGCCGATGCCGACCAGCTTCTGCGTCACCTTCCCGGCGACGGGCGCGTAAACCGTCGACTGCATCTTCATCGCCTCCATCACCAGCAGGCGATCACCCCGGTTCACCCGCGCGCCAGCGTCCACCGAAATTGCGGTCACCGCGCCGGGGATGGGCGCGCCCACGTGGCCGGGGTTGTTGGGGTCGGTCTTCGGGCGGGTTTCCACTTTGCCCTTGAGCGATTCGTCGCGCACCACCACTTCGCGCGGCTGGCCGTTCAGCTCGTAGAAGACCGTGCGGGTCCCGTCCGGCTGCGCGTCGCCAATGGTCAACAGCTTGACGATGAGCGACTTGCCGGGTTCCAGATCAACCGTGATCTCCTCGCCGCGCTCGAGGCCGTAGAAGAACTGCGGCGTCGGCAGCACGTCGAGCGTCCCCCAGACCGACCGCGCCCTGGCGAACTTGAGGAACACCTCCGGATACATGAGGTAGCTCATCAGGTCCGTGCGCGAGATGTGATGGCCCAGTTTCTTCTCCACGTTGTGCGACACGTGATCGAGGTCCACCGCAGGCAGATGCTCGCCCGGCCGGCCGGGTGTCGTCGCGGCGCCGCGCAGGATGACGTTGCGCAGCTTCGGCGGCCAGCCGCCTTCGGGTTCGCCCAGCGAGCCGGAAAACATTTCCACCACCGAATTGGGCAGCGTGAGGTTGTGATCGGGCCCCAGGTTTTCCAGCTCTTCGACGGTCATTTTGTGGCTGACCAGAAACAACGCCAGATCGCCCACTACCTTGCTGGATGGCGTCACCTTGACGATGTCGCCGAAGGCCATGTTCACCGCGGCGTAGGTGCGCGCGATCTCGTGCCAGTGCGCGCCAAGGCCCATGGAAGTCGCCTGCTCCTTCAGATTCGTGTACTGGCCGCCGGGCATCTCGTGCTCGTACACCTCGGCGGTGCCCGCCGGCGAAGCGGTGTCGAACGGGAGGTACCAGGCGCGCACGGTCTCCCAGTAATCGGCGCAGGTGTTGAGCGCGTCCAGATCCAGGCCGGTGGCGCGCGGCGTGTGCGCGAGTGCCGCCACCATGGAATTCAGGTTCGGCTGGCTGGTGGCGCCGCTCATGGAGGCGATGGCGCCGTCGGCCGCATCCACGCCGGCTTCGGACGCCAGCAGCACGGAGGCCGCATTCACGCCGCTGGTGTCGTGCGTGTGGAAGTGGATGGGGATGCCGATCTCCCCGCGCAACGTCTCCACCAGACGGCGCGCCGCGAACGGCTTGCACAATCCCGCCATGTCCTTGATGCCGAGCGCGTGTGCGCCCATTTTCTCCAGCTCCTTCGCCAGGCGCACGTAGTACCGGAGCGAGTATTTGTCGCGCTTCGGGTCCAGAATGTCGCCGGTGTAGCAGATGGCCGCCTCGCACACCCGGCCGGTTCGGCGCACCGCATCCATCGAAACGCGCATGTTGGGAAGCCAGTTGAGCGAGTCGAAAATGCGGAAGATGTCGATGCCCTGGCGCGCCGCCTCCTCAATGAACTCCTCCACCACGTTGTCCGGATAAGCGGTGTAGCCCACCGCGTTCGAGGCCCGCAGCAGCATCTGGAAACAGATATTGGGAATGGCCTCGCGGAGTTTGCGCAGCCGCTCCCAGGGGTCTTCGTGGAGGTAGCGAAGCGACACGTCGAAGGTGGCGCCGCCCCACATTTCCAGGCTGTACAGGTTGGGCAACCGGTGCGCCACGAAGTTGGCGATGGCCAGCATGTCGTAGGTTCGCAGGCGCGTGGCCAGGAGCGACTGGTGCGCGTCGCGGAACGTGGTGTCGGTCATCAACAGCCGCGCCTGCTCGCGCGTCCAGCGCGCGAAGCCCGCGGCGCCGAGCTGCTCCAGCAACTGCTTCGTGCCCGCGGGCGGCTCGCCGGGGATGTGCGCGGGAATGGGCGCCGCAAGCAACTCCTTCGGTCGCGGGCGGTTGGCCACCTCCGGGTTCCCGTTCACGATGACGTCGCCGAGGTAGGAGAGCAGGCGCGTGGCGCGGTCCCGCCGCAGCGTGAAGTGGAACAGCGCCGGGGTCTCGTCCAGAAACCGCGTGGTCACCTCGCCGGACTGAAAGGCAGCGTCGTTGACTACGTTTTCGAGAAACGGGATGTTGGTCTTGACGCCGCGAATGCGGAACTCGCGCAGGGCGCGGTCCATGCGCTGGCAGGCTTGCGGGAACTCGCGGCCCCACGCCGTCACCTTCACCAGCAGCGAATCGTAGAAGGGCGTGATCACCGCGCCGCCGTACGCGGATGCGCCGTCCAGACGAATGCCGAAGCCGGCCGGCGAGCGGTAGGTTTGCAGGCGGCCGTAGTCGGGCACGAAGTTGTTGGCGGCATCCTCCGTGGTGACGCGGCATTGCAGCGCGAAGCCGTGTACGGCGATCCCCTCCTGCGGCGGCAGATTCATTTCCGGCCCGAACAGCGTCTTCCCCTGGGCGATCTGGATCTGGCAGCGGACCACGTCGATGCCGGTCACCATCTCGGTGACGGTGTGCTCCACCTGGATGCGCGGGTTCACCTCGATGAAGAACCACTCGCCGGTGTCGGCGTCCACCAGGAACTCCACCGTTCCGGCGTTTGTGTAGCCGGCCGCGCGGGCCAGCGTCACCGCGGCATCGGCGAGGCTGCGGCGGATGGAATCGGCCAGATTGACGGCCGGCGCCACTTCCACCACCTTCTGATTGCGCCGCTGCACGGAGCAGTCGCGCTCGTGCAGGTGGACGATGTTGCCGTGCTGGTCCGCCAGAATCTGGATCTCGATGTGCCGGGCGCGGCGGATGTAGCGCTCCAGGAAAACGGCGTCGTTGCCGAAGGCCGCTCCGGCTTCGTGGCGAGCTTCTTCCATCCTGACCGGCAGGTCGTCGGGCCGTTCTACCACGCGCATGCCGCGTCCGCCGCCGCCAAACGCCGCCTTGATCATCAGGGGGTAACCGATGCGCCCCGCCATCTCCGCGGTGACGGTCCCGTCTGTCCCCGGGATTATCGGGATTCCCGCGCGAATGGCCAGGTTGCGCGCCGCGGTCTTGTCACCCAGCAGCTCCAGCAACCGCGCGTCCGGCCCGATGAAGGTGATGCCGGCCTCGGCGCAGGCGCGCGCCAGGGCCGGGTTCTCCGACAGGAAGCCGTAGCCCGGGTGAATGGCGTCCACGCCCTTCTCTTTCGCCAGCGCGACGATGCCTTCGACGTCCAGGTAGGCCTGAACCGGGCCCTTGCCGGCGCCAACCAGGTACGCTTCGTCCGCCTTGAAGCGGTGCAGGCTGAGGCGGTCCTCCTGGGAGTAGACCGCCACGGTGCGAATCTTCAGTTCGTTGGCCGCACGGAGGATGCGGATGGCGATCTCGCCGCGGTTCAACGCGAGCAGCTTTTTCATTCGGGTATTGGATGTGGCCGGGGGCGCGCTCGATGCGCCGACGCTGGTGTTGTGGCGGGCCAGGCAGCTCAGACGCTGTGCGCTTCCCTCAGTTTGTCCATGGTCTTCCAGTATTCGGCGATATCCCTGGCGCCCTGCGTGGTAAGCGAAGCTGTGGTTCGAGTCTTCTTTCCGAAGATCTCTTTCCTGATCCTGACAAGGCCCGCCTGCTCCAGCCTGGTAAGTTGAACGGAGAGGTTTCCCCGCGAAAGTCCGGTGGCGTTCTCAAGAAACAGGAAGTCGGCCGCGCCGCAACCTGAGAGCACGGTGAGGATTGCCAGCCGCGCCGGCTCGTGGATGACTCTGTCGATCTCCGGGAATTTCGGGCTAGGACGAGGCAGCGCCATTCGACCGAACTCCCGGGAGCGAACGTACCAGCAGCAGATGATCAAGAATGCCGGTGACGATGAACGCGACAGGCATCAGCCAGACTTCGATCAACAGACCGCAGTGCGGGGGACGGCCCAGCACCGCGAGGACGAAGAACGGCAAGGCAAATAGCAGGTAGTACCAGGGTCTGTTTTCCGTGACGAACAATCCGACGAACAGTAGCCCCAGACTCGATCCGACGATGATGCTGATGCTGAGGTTGAATACCTTCACCGAGATCACGCATACCAGTATCGCGGGAAACCAGAACAGCCAGCGTCTGATGAGGGGCTGGCCGGAAGCCCAGAATCCGGGTCGGGTCCGGCCCTCCACGTGACCAAACCTGCGTTCGTGGTAGATGCGGATTCGCCACGAGGCGATCCCCAGGAGAATGAACAACAGCAGGATCAACCAAATGGTCCACGCGTTATTCAGGTTCAGCGCGGGAATCATGAACAGCATCATGACTCCGACTGTCACCTGATACAGACCCTGCAGGGTCCGGAACCTGGAGGCTGCATAGCGCAATCGGTCCGGCACGAGTCACGTCTCCATAAACCAGTTTATATCATGAACTGATACGGCGGTCAAGGCCGTCGCCACGAACGTCGACCGAAAACGCACGAACTTCCGGTCCCGGACCCTCGTAATACACTCCAAAGGGCACATTTATGCGACGAATGCTCGGACTCCTGGCGCTGGCCGCGGCCGGCGTGTTCCTGTCCTCGTGCGTGGTGGGCGACTGGGGCGACACGGGCCGCTTCCGCGAGGACTTTCATTATTCCTGGCCGCTCGACGCCGGCGCCCGGGTCTCTGTCGAGAGCCAGAACGGTTCGGTGGAGATCTCCGCGTGGGACAGGAACACCATCGACATTGCCGGCACGAAATACGCCAGCGACCAGGGCCTGCTGCGGGACGTGCGCATCGATATTTCGCACGCGCCCGATGCGGTGCGCATCCGCACGATTGCGCCCGACTTCTTCCACGGCAACTCCGGCGCATCGTACACCATCCACGTCCCCAAACGGGTGCTGCTCGATCTGATCCACACCTCGAACGGCAGCCTGCGGGTGGACGCGGTGGAGGGGGACGTGCGCATGCGGACCTCCAACGGCGGCGTGCACCTGACCGATCTCAAGGGCGAGGCGGACGTCGAGACCAGCAACGGCGGCATCGACATCGACAACCAGGACGGCAGCCTGCGCCTGCACACCAGCAACGGGCACATCAAGGCGGATTCGCGCGGCGGCCGGTTCGAAGCGGAGACGTCCAACGGAAGCGTGGAAGCCCGCCTCACCGATCTGAGCTCCAGTTGGCCGGTGCGGGTGGAGAGCACCAACGGACACATCGATCTGGCCGTGGACGGGAAGGTTCCCGACATGCGCGTGACCACCAGCAACTCGGCCATCGAGCTGCGCCTGCCCGGGTCGGCCAGTGCGCGGCTCATCGCCAGCACGTCGCACGGAGACATCACCTCGGATTTTGACCTGACCACTCGTGGAGGGACATTCTCGAAGGACCATCTGGAGGGGGACATCGGCGGCGGCGGCCGGAACATCGAGCTGAGCACCTCCAACTCGTCCATCCGCATCCGCAAACGTTGAGGATACGCGACGCGAGTCGCGGTTCTTCGGGCGATGCGAGAACGCGGACTTGCGTCGCGTGTCCGCTACACTGAGAACTTCATGCAGTGGAGCAAGCTGTTCATCCCCACGTTGCGGGAGAACCCGGCCGGGGCTGAGACCGTAAGCGATCGGCTTTTCGCTCGCGCCGGCTATGCCCGGCACGGCTACCTGTTTCTGGGGCAGCGCGTTCTGCGGAAGATTGCGCAGATCGTACGCGAAGAGATGGAGGCCATCGGCGCGCAGGAGGTGTCGCTGCCGGGCGAGGACGCCGCTGTCACCGTGGCGCGCGAGCTGCGCAGCTACCGGCAACTCCCGCAGATCTGGTATCAGATTCGGAGCGAACGGATGGACGCCTGGTCGTTCGACATCGACGCCCGGCGCGCCTGCGAGCGCATCTTCACGCGTTGCCAGTTGCCGGTCGTCGCCCTGTCCGGCGAGTTCCTGATCGAGTCCGAGGCCGGTGAAAGCCGCACGATCCGGTGCCCGAGCTGTGGCTACACCACGGCAGCGCAACCCTCCGCGCCGCCCGCGCCCGATCCCGCAGGCGACCGAACGCCCGAGCCGTTCCACACACCCGGCCGCAAGACCATCGCCGAGGTAGCCGGTTTTACCGGCCTGCCGGAAACGGCCCAGATGAAAAGCCTGGTGCTGGTAGCAGCCGGCCGCCCCGTGCTGGCGCTGGTGCGCGGCGACCATCAGCTCAGCGAAGCGAAACTCGCCTGTGCCCTCGACGTCGTCTCCGCGCGCCCCGCGCAGCCGGAAGAGATTCGCGCGTGGTTCGGCGCCGGGGCCGGCTCGCTCGGTCCGGTGGGCGTGACCAACGTGCGCGTCATCGCGGACGAGGCCCTGCGCGGGCGGCGCAACATGATCGCGGGCGCCAATCGGGACGACTATCACCTGCGCCATGTCACTCCGGGCGAGGATTTCCAGCCCGAGTATTGCGACCTGCGCCAGGTGGAGGCCGGCGATTCCTGCCGGCACTGCGGCGCCGCGCTGGCATTCCGCAAGGCCATCGAAATCGGGCATGTCCGTAGTTCGACGTCCGTGGGACTGCACGTGACCAATGAAGCCGGCGAAGAGGTACCCATCCGCATGGGCGCTTACGGCATCGACATCGAGCGCATCCTCCGCGCCGCCATCGAACTCTGGCACGACAATGACGGCATCGCGCTGCCCGCCGCGATGGCGCCGTTCGACGTGATCATCACGCCCGTGAACGTGCAGAACGCCGCCCAGCGCGAGGCCTCCGAATGGCTTCACGCCGAGTGCGCGCGCATCGGCCTCGACGCGCTCTATGACGACCGCGATGAGCGCCCCGGCGTGAAGTTCAAGGACGCCGACCTGATTGGCGTCCCCTGGCGCATCACCGCCGGGAAGAAGCTGGCCGAGGGGATGGTGGAAGTTGTCGACCGGCGCGCCAGGGCGTCGCATGACAAGGTCGTGACCGAGGCCGCCAGTTTCGTGAAGAGCCAGGTGAAATGACCGCCTGGCAGGAAGTCCGCGCCGAGTTTCCCGGCCTGCAGGGGCGCACGTTTCTGGACACCGCCACCTTCGGCCAGTTGCCGCGCCGCACCGTGGAAGCCGTGTCGCGCCACTTCGCGCGCCGCGACGAAACCGCCTGCCGCGACTTCCTGAGCTGGTTCGACGACGCCGAGAGCGCCCGCGCGAGCGTCGCGCAACTCATCCACGCCTCCGCCGACGACATCGCCTTCGTACAGAACGCGTCCACCGCGCTGGCCACCGTCATCGCCGGCATCGCCTGGCGCCCGGGCGATCGCGTGGTGACGCTGGCGCACGAATTCCCCAACAATCTCTACGCCCCCGCGCCGCTGGTGGAGCGCGGCGTCGAATTCGTCGAGACCGAGTGGGAGCGCTTCGAAGACGCTTTGTCGGAGCGCACCCGCCTGGTCCTGCTCAGCACCCTCAACTACGCCACCGGCTTTCGTCCTCCGCTGGAGACCATCGGGCCCCGGTTGCGGGAAAGCGGCATCGCCTTGTACGTGGACGGAACGCAGAGCGTGGGTGCGTTGCGCTTCGACGTGCGGCGCGTGCAGCCGGCCGTCCTCGCCGTACACGGCTACAAGTGGCTGCTGTGCCCCAACGGCTGCGGTTTCCTGTACGTGCGCCCGGACGTGCGCGAGTGGCTGCCAGCGAACGTCGTGGGCTGGCGCAGCCATCACGACTGGCGCAACGTGGACAACCTGCATCACGGCCGGCCCCAGCCATCCTCGCGCGCCGAGAAGTACGAGGGCGGCATGCTCGCCATGCCCCTCGTTTACGCGCTTGCCGCTTCCGTGAACCTGCACCTGGAGCTTGACCCTGAAGCCATCGAACAGCGCGTCATGAGCCTGGCTTCCGAACTGCGCGAGATCCTCCTCGCCGCCGGCGCCACCGTTCCGGACCACGGCTCGCAGATCCTCACCGCGCGCTTTCCCGGCGTCGATGCATCCGCGCTGTATCAGCGCCTCGAGGCGCGAAATGTTCACGTTTCGGCCCGCCACGGGGCCCTGCGCGTGTCCGCCCATTTCTATAACGACGAGGACGACCTGGCGCGCTTCCGCGAAATTCTTCTGGAAGAAATTTCGCCGGTAACCATCGGCTAAGGCTGGGCATCATTACATGGGTAACGGGCAACCCAACTGTTTACAAATACTTACAAAGGACCTTCCGTGGCCCAGTTCCAAACCGGCAGACTCTACGCTACAATTGCGCTCGGCGTCGTGCTGATCCCTGTCGGGATGCCCGCGCAGCAATCCGCACCGCCACCCGCCACCACGCCGGCTCCCGCAGCCACGCCGGGTGCTTCCGCCAGCAGACCCGCTCCTGCCGATCCGCCCGCCATGAGACCCGCGCCCGGCACTCCGGCATCCTCATCTTCAGCGCCGGACACAACCGCTCAAGGACAGAGCGCCTCGCAGTCGTCAACGTCGGGCGACCCTCCCACCGCCGGAACTGCCGGCGGGCTCAAAGACGGCGCTACGCAGAATTGCCCCAGCTCGCAAAGTTCCTCCCAACAACCTTGCGCCCAAAAGAGCAGGCAGCAGGAGGCCGAAGAGGAAGTGAAAGAGGAGGAGAAACAGCGGGTGGTGGGGGTGGTCCCTAACTTCAACGTCACGTATCGTCACGACGCCGTTCCTCTCTCTGCAGGGCAGAAAATGAGTCTCGCCCTCCACGCTGCGTTCGATCCGTTTGCCTTTGCCTCGGCGTTTGCTGAGTCGGGCTATCACGAGGTCGGAGACGACTTGAAAGGCTTTCCCTGGGGCTTCAAGGGCTATATGGAGCGAACCGGCGTTGCATATTTGGACACGTTCGGCGGTGACATGCTCAACAACGGCGTTTTCCCCATCATCTTTCGCCAGGATCCCCGCTACTTCCGGCTGGGCTACGGCTCTAAGAAACACCGTATCCTCTACGCCCTGGCGACGAATTTCATCGCAAAGAACGACTACAACCGTAAGTGGGGACCGAACTATGGCAACTTGCTGGGGAACTTCGCAGCCGGCGAACTTTCCAATCTCTACTACCCCAAAGGCAACACCGGCTTTGGGCTTGCGGCCACCGACACCGTAATTCAAATCGCTGAAGGCGCGGGCGGTTCAATGTTCGAGGAGTTCTGGCCCGACATCGCGCGCAAGTTGTTGCACAGAGATCCCACACACGGCCTGGATGCCCAGGCTCAGGCGCAGTACAACACAGAGAAGCAAGAGAAGCAAAACCAAAAGGCGGAGCGGAAGCAGAAAAAGAATCAGGATCAGAACCAGGACCAGAACCAGAATCAAAACCCGGCTCCGAACCAAAATCAAAATCAGAATTCGAACCCAAATCCGAACCAGAACTAGGCCGGGCGCTCCAGGTTCCGACATTGGGACCTGGGATACCCCGCTGACTTGCTGGCGCGCCAACTCCGCCAGCTCCGCGCTTCTCCGACCAATACGATTCCCCGATAAGATGACCCGTCATGTCCGTACGCACGTCTCCCGCGCAATATAAGTGAAGCCATTAGAACTCTATCACGTAAATAAAATGCAGAGCATAAATCGATGAAGACGACCTCGCGCGTTTCCGTGAGATACTCGGCGAAGAGCTTCTCGCGTAACCAACGGTCACCTCGGGACATCATTAGATGGGCAACCAGAAACCCAACTGTTTACAAATACTTACAAAGGACCTTTCATGGCCCAGTTCCGAACCGGCAGGCTTTACGCTACAATCGCGCTCGGCCTGGCGCTGATTCCCTGCAGGATGCTGGCGCAGCAGTCCGCTGCTGCGACTGCTCCTGCGAGCGCTCCCGCAGCCGCTCCTGCGACCGCTCCTGCAGCCACGCCCGCCAGCAAACCACAGCCAGGCACTCCGGCCGACACCAAAGACGAGCAGCCGGACAAGCGCATCCTCGGCGTGCTGCCGAACTACCGGACTGCGGCGAAGACGTCGGAGTACCAGCCCATCACTCCCCGCCAGAAGTTCATGATCGCCGTCAAGGACTCCTTCGACTGGCCCGTGTATTTCGTCTCCGGCGGCTTCGCCTTGCTGTATCAGATGGAGAACCAGAATCCTTCGTTCGGTCAGGGGCTGAAGGGTTATGCCCGCCGCTATGTCACCTCCTATGCCGACCAGACCATCGGCAACATGATGACCGAAGGGATCGTACCGACGCTGCTGCACGAAGATCCCCGCTATTTCCCCATGTGGCAAGGCGGAAAATGGCGCCGGGCCTGGTGGGCCGGCAGGCAAATCATAGTCGATCGCTCGGACAAGGGCGGGGCGCGCTTCAACTCCTCCGAGTGGCTCGGGAACGCCGCCGCGGCCGCCATCGGGAACCTGTACTATCCGCAGGCCCGCGGCCTCGGCCCCACCTGGCAGCGGACCTACACACAGGTGGCCACCGACACCTTCTCCAACGAGTTGAAGGAATTCTGGCCGGACATCAAGCACTTTATCAAGCGAGCGCATGCTACTGCCGCGGATGCTCCGAATTCGACCAGCCAGCATTAACGACCTTGCCACCCTCCTGTGCCACCGCCGGCGAATGTCCCGCGAGATGGGCGTCTCGAGAGGTGATCCAGGCTACATGAGCAGGCTACGTGTGGAACCACATTATGAGGATGTGCTTCCGGCGGTTGTGATGGAGCGGGGCCCGCTCGCCGCTGCCCCATAAGGATACGATGAGAGTGGCGTGATCAGCTTCATCGTCGACTTCGCCCTCAAGAACCGTCTGCTTGTTCTTGCGGCGGCCGTTCTGTTGCTCGTCTGGGGCGCCGTCTCGTTTCACAATCTGCCGGTGGAAGCTTATCCCGACGTAGCTAACAACTACGTGCAGGTGATCACGCAGTGGCCCGGCCGAGCGGCCGAGGAAGTGGAACAGCAGGTGACGGTACCGCTGGAGATCGCGGTGGCCGGGATCCCGCACATGGAGCACCTGCGGTCCACCTCCCTGTTCGGGCTTTCCAGCCTGATGCTGATCTTCGACGACGAATCGGCGAACGACACGAACCGGCAGAAGGTGCTGGAGCGTTTGTCGCAGGTCACTCTTCCGGCCGGCCTGCAGCCGGTGATCGGCTCCGACTACAGCCCGGTCGGCCAGATCTACTGGTACACGCTGCACAGCACCAATCCCGCCTACGACTTGATGGAGCTGAAGTCCATCGAGGACTGGACCCTCGAAAAGCAGTTCAAATCCGTCCCTAACGTGGTGGATGTGGTCAGCTTTGGCGGAACCACCCGCGAATACCAGGTCCGCATCGACCCGGATAAGCTGGTCTCCTACGGGCTGAACATCGGGCAGGTGGAGCAGCAACTCGCCAACAACAACGTGAACGCCGGCGGCAGTTTTGTCGAAGCCGGGTTACAGCAGATCAACGTTCGCACCGTCGGTCTGGTGCACGACGTCCATGACATCCAGGGCACCCTGATCAAGACGCAAAACGGAACGGCGATTCGGATCGGGGACATCGCCGAAGTCGCGCAGGGCGCGAAGATCCGCCTGGGCCGGATTGGAAAGGCCATCCATCGGGCCGACGGAACGATTCTCGATAACGACGACGTGGTGGAAGGCATCGTGCTGCTGCGCAAGGGCGCCAACTCGGACACCACGCTCGACGCGATCCACGCCAAGGTGAAGCAGTTGAACGAGCACATCCTGCCGCGTGGCGTGAAGATCGTGCCGTTTCTCGACCGCAGCGACCTGGTTCACTACACCACCCACACGGTGCTGCACAACCTCACCGCGGGCATGCTCCTGGTGGCCGTCATTCTGTTCCTGTTTCTGGGGAACGTCCGCGGCGCGTTCATCGTGGCGCTGACCATTCCGTTCTCGCTGTTGTTCGCCTCCATTTGTCTCGACCTGAACAGCATCCCCGCCAACCTGCTGTCGCTCGGCGCGCTCGACTTCGGCATGGTGGTGGAAGGCGCGGTGGTGATGGTGGAGAACATCGTCCGGCACCTGGCACGCGAGCACGAATCGTCATCGCCGGCGGGGTCCATCCGTGAGGCCGCGCACGAGGTACAGCGTCCGGTGTTCTACGCCATCGCCATCATCATCACCGCATACCTGCCCATCTTCACGCTGCAGCGCGTGGAAGGACGGCTGTTCAAGCCCATGGCGTGGACGGTTACGTTCGCGCTGCTGGGCGCGCTGCTGTTCTCGATGCTCATCGCGCCGGTGCTCTCCAGCTTCCTCTTCGGTCGGCACGTCAAGGAATGGCCCAACCCGGTGATGACCGCCATCACCAGGGGCTATCGCGTCACGGTTGGATGGGCCATGCAGTTTCGCTGGGTCACGGTTGCCGTGGCGGCCGCGGCACTGGGCGTGTCGGTGTGGTTGGATCTGAGCGGCGTGATAGGTTCCGAATTCCTGCCGCATCTGGATGAGGGCGCCATATGGGCACGCGCCACACTGGCGCCGAGTACTGGTCCCAGCGAGGGAACCCGCGTCATGAACCAGGCGCGTCTGGTGTTCGCTTCTTTCCCGGAGGTCACCCAGGTGGTCTCGCAGGTGGGACGCCCCGACGACGGAACCGACACCACCAGCTTCTTCAACACGGAGTACTTCGTCGACCTCAAGTCCAAAGACCGCTGGCGCCCCGTGTTTCGCCAGGATAAGGAAGAACTCATCCGGGCCATGGATCGTGAGCTGGAGAAGATTCCGGGAACGCTGTGGAACTACTCGCAACCCATCGCCGACAACATGGAGGAAGCCGTCAGCGGCGTCAAGGGCGAGCTGGCCATCAAGATCTACGGCGACGACCTGAGGGGGCTGGAGGCGAAGGGCAACGAGATTGTCGACGTGCTGCGCACCGTGAACGGCATCGCCGATCTCGGTCTGTTCCGCGTGATCGGCCAGCCGAACATGAACTTTGCCGTAGACCGAAAGAAGGCGGCCCGCTATGGCCTTAACGTGAGCGACGTGCAGGACGCCATCGAGACGGCGGTTGGGGGCAAGGCCGTCAGTCAGGTGCTGCAGGGCGAGCAGCGTTACGACCTGGTAGCGCGCTATCAGGCGCCGTGGCGGAGCACGAAGGAGGCGATCGAGAACATCCGGCTGGTGGCCCCGTCGGGAGAGCGCGTCTCGCTCGATCAGCTCTGCAATATCCGGGTTCTCGACGGCGCGTCGGAGATCTACCGCGAAGAGAACTCGCGCTACGTGGCCATCAAGTACAGCGTGCCCGTGCGCGATTTGGGCAGCACGGTGGAGGAAGCCATCCGCAAAGTCGACCGGCGGGTGAAGCTGCCAGCCGGCTATCACATCGACTGGGCCGGCGAGTATGAGAGCCAGAAAAGGTCCGAGAAACGGCTCATGATCGTGGTGCCTATCACGGTGCTGGTGATCTGCATGATCCTCTACACCATGTTCAAGTCGTTCAAATGGGTGCTGCTGATTCTGGCCAACGTGGCCATGGCCCCCATCGGCGGCCTGCTGGCGCTGCTGTTCACGCACACGCACTTCAGCGTCTCCTCCGGCGTGGGGTTTCTGGCGTTGTTTGGCGTGTCCGTGCAAACCGGCGTCATCATGCTGGAGTACATCAACCAGCTTCGGGTGCGCGGCCATACCATTCGCGACGCCGCGGTTGAGGGGTCGGTGCAGAGACTGCGCCCCATCATGATGACCATGCTGGTGGCGAGCTTTGGGCTGCTGCCCGCGGCGCTCTCGCGCGGGATCGGGTCGGACTCGCAGCGGCCCTTCGCCATTGTCATCGTCGGCGGGCTGATGGCCGCGCTCATCCTCGGCATCTACCTGCTGCCCACGCTCTACGTCTGGGTGGCTGGCGAAAGCGACATTCTCCCCGAGTCCGACCAGAGGGTGGAAGAAGAGGTCTGATCGGTCACGCGCGCTCCGCCTGCGCCTTTTCGGGGAAAGGTCATTTCCGTTTGGATCGCACCGGTTTGCTGGCCTGGCGGGATTACTCGAACATTCGCGATGCTTCTCCGGCGAATCGCGAGGTCGCGCTCCGCGTTCGCAAGCGCCTCCGCTTTAAGGCGAGCGCGTGGATTCTGCCTGCCTTCAACCTCGGAGCGGATGCGCAAGTACTAATGACGCCGTGTCTAAGGCCTCTTCCTTTGGAACTCCGCGTAGGCCAGCGCAGCGAAGCCGGCAGCGATCCCCACCCTCAGAAGCACCATTAGCGGTGGTGCGCCACGAATTGCGTAATAGAGTGTGAGCAGGAGAAATCCGGCAGCGATGCAGCCGTACCACCAGCCCAACAGCCGAGACCGGCTCACTTTGCCGCGCCCCACGTCACTTATCACAGCACATCGGGCTGTGCCGGAAGCTGCCCGGTATGAAACCCGCTTCTCTCCGGCACATCCAAACTATAGGAGGTGCGGGATGAAACTCCTTATCGGGGCCGCTCTGGTCACATCGCTGGCGGCGGCTCAGGTCAGCATGGTGGTCACCGCCGAAACGCAGCACGGGACCACGACCCCCCAGATCGACCGCGGCGACGTCATGGTCTGGCAGGATAATCAGCGGCGGCAGGTTCTGGACTGGGTACCGCTGCGCGGCGGCCAGGCCGCGCTTCAGCTTTATGTCCTGATCGACGACGCCCTGCCGGCGTCATTCAGCGACCAGTTCGGCGACCTGCGCCAGTTCATTGCAAGCCAGCCTGCTACGACGGAAATCGGCGTAGGCTACCTTCGCTATGGAACGGTTCAGATCATACAGGCCCCGACCGCCGATCATGATCGCGCGGCTCGCGCTTTTCGCGTTCCGCTGGGCGTTCCCGGCCAATCGCCGAGCCCGTACATGTCTCTTTCCGAGCTGATCGGCAAGAAGTGGCCGTCATCGGACGCCCGCCGCGAGGTCCTCATGATCTCCAGCGGCGTGGACCTCTACTACCGGGAGCCGGACCTGAACGACCCCTATCTGGAATCCGCGATTGCGGACGCGCAGCGGGCGGGCGTCATCGTGTATACGATCTACTGGGGCAACGCGCACGGCGTCGGCCGGGGCGAGTGGAGCACCACGATGGCACAGAGCTATCTCACGCGCCTAACCGGCGAAACGGGCGGCCAATCGTGGTTCGAAGGACTGTGGAACCCGGTTTCACTCCAGCCGTTGCTCAAGGAGCTGGGGGCGCGGCTGAGCGAGCAGTACCGGCTGACGTTCGCGACGTCCGGGAAGGCCGGACTGAAGGCGGTGCGCGTCACCACGGAAACACCGGGCCTGAAGCTGGTGGCGGCTCGAAAGGCGTAGACTCACCGCCCCGGTAATCATACGGAGTCGGGCCACGAAAAGCACGGCCCGACCGCCGCGTGTGTGTCAGATCTCAATCAGCCCGAGGCTGATCTTCAGTGCGTCGTCCACGCGCTGCATGGTCGCTCCGTCCAGCCGGCCGACGCGCTTCAGTAGACGCTGGCGGTCAATGGAGCGTATCTGGTTCAGGATTACGGCGGAGGGTTGGGTCAATCCGGTTTTCCTGCCCGCTCCCACGACGACCTCGCGGGGATGTGGCGGGTCGCCGAAATGCGAACTGATGGCGGCGGCGATGGTAATGGGGCTGTACTGGTTCGAAACGTCGTTCTGGATGATGAGCGCTGGGCGGTGGATCTCGTGGCCTCTGGTGGGGTCAAACTCGGCCAGATAGATCTCGCCTCTCCGGGGAAACGTCATTTCCGTTTGGATCGCACCGGTTTCCTGCCCTGGCGGGGTTCCTCTGATATTCGAGATGCTTCTTCTTCCAGGGGGAATCACTCGGCAGCGATCGCCAGGTCGCGCTGAGCATTCGCAAGTGCCTCCTCCTTCAGGCGAGCGCGCAGATTCTGCCTGCCTTCAACCTCCACGAGGCGTCTCGCAGCGCGGTCGATGAACCGGCTCCTGGCGCCCCTGGTGGTCACGCGGTCGAGAATCGCCACGGTCTTATCCGGGAGAACGATGTTGAGGCGCTTGTTCATGGACAACTGAATGCAAACACTATCGGCGTGTGTCTAATCCGTCCCCACCACCCGTCGCCCCTCCACTCGAAACCTGCCTGACGCCACCAGCGCGATCGCCTCGCTGTAGATGCGATGCTCTTCGCGGAGAATGCGCGCCGCCAGCGTCTCCGCCGTGTCTTCGTCGGCCACCGGAACCGCGGCCTGCAGGATGATGGGGCCCGCGTCGAGGTTCTCGTCCACGAAGTGGACCGTGCATCCGCTCACCTTCACGCCATGATCGAGGGCCTGCTGCTGGGCGTCCAGCCCCGGAAACGAAGGCAGCAGCGAAGGGTGGATATTGAGCACGCGCATGGGGAACTCGCGTATGAACGGCGGGCTCAGCAGCCGCATGTACCCGGCCAGGCACACCAGATCCACCTCGTGCGCTTTTAATGCCGCGACCAGCCTGCGATCATATTCCTCGCGCGGCACTCCCCTGGAAGGAATGCACAGGGCGGGGAGCCCGCGCTCCCGCGCCTTCTCCAGCCCGCGCGCCTCCGGCCGGTTGGAGATCACCACCGCGATGCGCGCGTCCAGCTTCCCGGCAGTGACGTTGAACGCAATGGCCTCGAAGTTCGACCCGCGGCCGGACAGCAGAATGCCGAGCCGTATCATTTCCAGATCACGCGCGCGCGCGGCGATTCCACCACCGCGCCAATCTCGTAGTATTTCTCATCCAGCCGATCCAGAACGTCGGCGGCCTTCGTGAGATTCCTCTTCGAGACCACCAGGATCATGCCGATGCCCAAATTGAAGGTGCGGCGGAAGTCGCCCGGCGGAACGTCCCCGATCTCCCGCAGCAGATCGAAGATGGGCGGCACGCGCCAGCTTCCGCCGTGGACCTGCGCGGCTAGGCCCTTGGGAAGAATCCGCGGCGTGTTGTCGGTAATGCCGCCGCCGGTGATGTGCGCGGCGCCTTTGAGAATGTTCACGTCCAGCAACGCGCGAATCGGGCGCAGGTAGCTGGCGTGTACTTTGAGAAGCTCGTCGGCGATGGTCAAGTTCGCGTCCCAGGGCAGCGCCTGCTCGGGCCGGTAGCCGGCCACTTCGAACAGCAGCTTGCGCGCCAGCGAATAGCCGTTGGTGTGCAGACCGTTGGAGGGTAGCCCCAACAGAACGTCGCCGGCGTGGATGGTCGCGCCGGTCAGCATGGCGCGGCGCTCCACCACGCCCACGATGAAGCCGGCCAGATCGTACTCGCCGGGCGCGTAGAGGCCGGGCATTTCCGCCGTCTCGCCGCCGATGAGCGCGCAGTTGTTGCGGCGGCAGCCCCGCGCCACGCCGGCAATCACCTGCCCGGCGACGTCGGCCTGCAGCCGGCCCACGGCGAAGTAGTCGAGAAAGAACAGAGGCTTGGCGCCCTGCACCGCGATGTCGTTCACGCAGTGGTTCACAAGGTCCTCGCCGACGGTGTCGTGCCGTCGGCTGAGGAACGCGATCTTCAGCTTGGTGCCCACGCCGTCGGCGGAGCTGATAAGCACGGGCTGTTTGAAACCGGATATCTGAAATCCCGCGCCGAACGAGCCAATGTCGGTGAGCACGCCCGGTGTGAAGGTCGCGCGCGCCTGCTTCCTGATGAGGCTGACGGCGCGGCCGGCCTCGTCGATGTCGACACCGGCGTCCTTATAGCTGATTTGTTTCCTGGATGGCATCCCGTGGGTCGCGGCGCGCAGCCGCACTACCGCTGCGCTCCATCGGGCCGCATTGAAACCAAATCCCACTATACCGGCTGCGGGCCTCTCCGCGCGAGGGTGTTTAGCGGCTGTCATGAAACAGCCATGCCAGAGAAGGGTTGGCCGGCCACCGGCTGCGGCCGGCGCCACCATGGGCTGATGAAAAGGTGCTACAGGCTTTAGTCTGTGTAGACCGCCATGGTTGTTTCATGACAGGTGTTTACAATCGGAACTGAATGCGAAGGGTCCTGGCGGCGCTGGCTTTGCTCGCGGTCCTGTGCGTGGTTGCGTACTGGCCGGTCTTCACCCAGCCCTTCATCGCCGACGACTACGACCAGATTCCAAGGGCCCGCGTGTTCGGGCCTCCATCCGGCTGGCCCCTCATCGCGCAGGACCCCGTCTTTCGTTTTCGCTTCACATGGTTCGAGCTTGGTTACGCGCTCCTTCGGCTCTTCGGCTTCCGCCCGCTGCCGTTCTACCTGGCCAGCCTGGCGCTGCACATCGTGGCTACGTGGCTGGTGTATGCGCTGGGCACGTGGCGACTGGCGGGATCGCGACCGGCCCTGCCGGCGGCGGCCTTCTTCGCCATCTACGAAGGCCATCAGGAGGCGGTCATGTGGGTGTCGGCTTCCGTGGAGCTGCTGGCGTTTGTATTCGGCGTTGGCGCGTTCGTGTTGTGGACCCGCTGGCTGGCCCACAGGGGCGCGGGCGCACCTTATCGCACGCGAGTGATCTCGCCCGCGCCCTCGTTGTGGGCGAGTTACCTGGAAGCGACGCGCCGGTGGTGGCCATATGCGCTTGCCGTGCTGCTGTTCACCGGAGCGCTGGTGTCGAAGGAATCCGCGGTGATTTTCGCGGCGCTGTTCGTGTTGCCGATGATTTTCGAGCGGCAATGGATGACGGCGCGCGGCATCCTCGGCCTGATTCCGTTCGTCCTCCTCGCCGGGGGTGTGGTGGCAGCGAGCCTGCTGCCGTCACAGCACAACGCGCGTCTCGGCGACGGCAGCTTTTCGCTGCATGCGCCCTTTCTGCTGGTCCTCGCCAACAGCGTGTGGCGTCTGCTGTTCCCCGTCGGCTTTGTGAGTCTGGCCGTGCTGCTGTGGCGGCGCGCCGCCGAATACCGGCGCCTGGCCGCATTCTGTCTGGCGTGGATGGCCATCGCGTTCCTGCCCTACTCGTTTCTCACCTACATGCTGCGCGTGCCCAGCCGCCACACCTACCTCGCCAGCCTGGGTCTCGCCTGGCTGGCCGCCGCCGGCTACGACGTCCTGCGACGGACCACGTCGCGCGCCATGGTGGTCTGCTGCGTGATTGCCGTATTCGCGCTGAATCCGGGGACGCTGTGGGTGAAGAAACGGCGCCAGTTTCAGGAGCGCGCCGCGCCTACCGAGCAGCTCATCGAGGCGGCGCGCCGGACCACGGGACCCCTCCGCGTGCTCTGCTTCCCCTATGCCCGAGTGACCGCGGAAGCCGCGGCCGCCAGCGTGGGCCACACCATTGTCTGGGACCCCCAGCCGGGGAGAACGGAAGGCTGTTTCGTACCGAAGTAGCCCGGTCGGTGCACTGCCGCGCCCCTGCCCGATTTGGGGCGGTCCGCTCATCGTGGTGGAAACGCGGCCCGCCCAACAGTTGTGGTGTCTCCCCCGGAGCCGGAAATGTGCCATTGACTCGTCCTGGATCGATTCCTCTCCTGACCGCTCGCGGGTCGGCCGACCCCAACGCCCTACCAGACCGTTCTCCGCCTGAAGGCATGATGGACAACCGATTACCACTGCAAAGAGACTGTAGAGGTTGACCGCTTACGTCAGGCTGAGCGGGCGCCGGCGAAACCTGCGTTCCAAGTGTGGATTCAGCTTCCGGCTCCGCGGTGAGTCAATCGGCCGGAGGCAAAGTAAAGTAAAACGTCGATCCCTCCCCAGGCGTCGATTCCATCCACATTCGGCCCCCATGCCAATCGACGGCCTTCCGGCAGAATGCGAGGCCGAGACCGTTCCCGGGGTACTCTTTCCCGTGCAGGCGCTTGAATACCTCGAAGATGCGGGCCTTGAATGCCGGATCTATGCCGGGACCGTTGTCTTCGACGGAGAGGACCCATTCGAGATCCACCCGTTTGGATGAAACGTGAACGCGCGGGGAAGGGGTGGCGCAGTATTCGACGGCATTGCGGATCAGATGGCGCAGGACCATGGTCAGTAATTCGAAGTCTCCCGTCACCGTAGGCAAAGGGTCATGGGTAACAACGGCGCCGCGTTCTGCGATCTGCTTGTCCGCGCCAAGAAGCGCCTGGCGAAGGACCGCTTCCATGTTCGTCGGGGACGGCTGCCGGTCGCCACTGCCGGTGACCCAGTAGTCCACCATGTCGGTGAGCAGCGACTGCATTCTGACCGCACCCTCCTGAATGCGCGCCAGCAATACGTCGCCATCGGCATCGAGGCGGCCCGCCCAGGTTTCGACAATCAACTGACTGAACGAAGCCACGTCCCTGAGCGACTCGCGGAGGTTGTGAGCCGCCATGGAGACAAACTCTTCGAAGTCCGCGTTGGCCCGGTCCAACCGGCTCCGGAGCTCAAGGCATCGCTGCGTTTCCGCCTCGAGCGCCTTGCGCAAGCGGTCCCTCTCGTCTTCCGCACGTTCCGGCCCGGAATTGCCCATGTTCATTCCGTGCGCCGGAATCCGGGCTCGGTGTGGCCGTTCGGAATGGTGAACTTGAACGTAGCGCCCCGTCCCCTCTCCGATTCCACCCAGATCCGTCCGCCCTGGCGTTCGACAACCTTCTTGCAAAGCGCCAGACCGATGCCAGTGCCGGGAATCTGGCTTCCATGCAAGCGTTTGAACACGCCGAATACCCTCGCGGCGTCTTGCGGGTCGATACCGATTCCGTTGTCCCGCACCGCAAACAGCCATCCTCCCGCTTCTCTCTCCGCCGAGACGTGGATTCGTGGCGTTTCCTCACCTCTGAACTTGATCGAATTGGAAATGAGGTTCTGGAAAACCTGCAGCAGCACAACCTCTTCGGCCGCCACCGTTGGCAACGGATCGGAGGTCACGATGGCGCCACACAACGCGATCGCCGCCTCGAGGTTCAACAGCGCTTTGGCCAGAGCGGCGCCGCTATCGGTGGCGGCGAGGCTGTCCCGCTCCCCCCCGGTAACCTCCCAATAGGCGAGCAGGGCCTTCAGCAGCGCCTCGATCCTCAGGGCGCCCTCCACCGAATAAGAGATGAACTTGTCCGCGTCCGCGCCCAGTTTTCCTTCGTACTCCCGCCTCAGGAGCTCCGTAAAGTTCACGACCATCCGCAGAGGTTCCTGCAAGTCGTGCGTGACCGCATAGGCAAAATGCTGCAGCTCGGCGTTGGTCGTTTGCAGCGCTTCCTCGGCCTGCTTGCGGTCGGTTACGTCCTCAATCGCCAGAAGGATGGTCCGCGCCTGCGCATTCGGATTGAAGATCTCGCTGGCGTTGAGCAGCATCACTTTCCGTCCGACATGTTCAAATTCGTGGGTCACCTCGAAGTCCCGGAAGGTGGAGTGCGCGGGGAGAATGTTCTCCAGCAGCTCGCGCAGTTTCGGGATATTCCATTGACCGTTTCCGAGGTCGTAGATCAGGCGCTCCTCGGTCTCCTCCCGCACCGCCCGAAACGTCTCGTAGAAGGTCCTGTTTGCTTTCACTACCTGCAGGTTCTGGTTCAGGATCACCAGGGGCTCCCGCACCGTTTCGACGATCGCTTCGGCGAAGTCGAGACCGCGCTTGGCGGCATCGATATCGATCAACATCAGCACGGCGCCGTCGGTTTTGCCATCCGCTCCCACGGACGGGAGGATGCGCAGCGAATACCAGCGGCCGTGCGAGTCGCGGATATCGCGCGGTTTGCGATCGCCGCCCTCCATCGCATCCAGCAGCAACCGCCGCAGGTCGGGCAGTTCCATTTTCGGCTGCATATCGGTGATCGACCGTCCCACATCGGAGGCGATCAGATTCAACATAGGTTCCATGGCACGGGTAAAGCGGCGAATGCGCAGATCTCGCCCCACCATGACCAGCGGTATGCTGATGCTCTCCAAAAGATTGCCGAGATCCCGGTTGACGTGGTTCAACTCCACGTTACTGGTCCGCAGGTCTTCGTTGAGCGTTTTTAGTTCTTCATTGGCCGATTCCAGCTCCTCCTGCGCGGTTTCCAATTCCTCGTTGCCCGCCTGCGCCTCTTCGTTCGCTGCTCTGAGCTCTTCCAGCGTGGTGGCCTTGTCGTCGATGACCGATTGCAGATACTCTTTGGTTGCGGCAAGCTCGCACCGCAGCCGGACGCTCTCCCGGCCGTCGTGTGTGGAGGGCTTTCGCTTCGCCCGCGGCTCCCCGTTCCGCTCGCTTTCCTCGAACAGGACAAGGAAATAGCGTTCTTTGGAAGCGGACGAGCCGGTGAACGGGAACACCGTGACGGCGACCTCTTTTAACTGGCCGCTGCCTTCGATCCGAAAACCGTCTTCTTTGGTTATGGCGTTCGTCTGCCGGGCCGCCCGGATGGCCTTAACCAGACCCACAATCAAGCCTTCGCGGGCCATTTTCAGAAGGTTCTGGGTCGGCTCGCCCGGCGAAAGCTCCAGGTACGGAGCGGTGTGGCCGCGCACCTGAACGACGTTCATATCGTCGTCAATGATGGCGCCGGGGGGGCCATGTGCCGCCAGCACCAACCGGTCGGCTTCTCTTTGCACGTCCAGCCCGGCTCGGCCCTCGGCAATTCTCTCCCGGAGATCCATCCGGCCTTCGGCGCGGCGGCCTTCGCTCGGGGGCAGCGCCGGCGCACTTGCGTCCGGCCGCAGGCAATAGACTCTGTGGGTCTTCTCCATTTGATGAAACGAGTCGGAAAGCGTACCGATGCCCTCCGACGGACCGAGTACGAGGAAGCCCGCCGGCTTGAGCGCGTAATGCAGGACCGACAACACCTTGCGTTGTAATACGGTTCCCAGGTAGATCAGCACGTTACAGCAACTGATGAGGTCCAGTTTGGAGAAAGGCGGGTCCTGCGCCACGTCGTGCCTGGCAAAAACGCATACGTCGCGGATGATCTTCGTAATCTGGCGTCCGTGTTCCGTTCTGGTGAAGAACCGCGCCAACTGCCGCGCCGAGACATGGGCCAGCGCGGCGTTCGTGTAGGTGCCGGCGCGGGCTTTTTCGATCGCCGTTTCGCTGATATCGGTGGCGAAAACCTCGAACGGAAGGCTCAACTTGGCCTCCTCCAGGAATTCCACCAGGCAGATGGCGATCGAATACGCTTCCTCGCCCGTGGAGCACCCCGGCACCCAGATCCGAATGGGATCGTCGGACGGTCTGTTGGCAACCAGCGCGGGAAATACCTTTTTTTTCAATTCCTCGAAGATCGCCGGTTCCCGAAAGAACGCAGTGACGGTGACAAAGAAGCTCTCGCACAACGCGTTCGCTTCCTCGCGGTTGCGCTCGAGATCGCGGATGTAGGCTTCCAGGTTTTCGAATCCGCGGAGGGCCATGCGCCGCCTGATGCGCCGCGCGAGGGTCCCGTGCTTGTAGTGCGTGAAGTCCACGCCGCTGACGCCCCGCACCAGCCGGAGTATCCTGCCCAGTTCCGCGTCCCCTTGCTGCTCGGCCGCGATCGGAGGCTCGGCGTGGGCACTTGCATCGCGCGCGAAGGCCACCAGTTGCCCGGCGATTCCGGCGGGCGGCAATACATAATCCGCCACACCGGCGGCGATGGCGCTTCCCGGCATGCCATCGAACTTCGCTGTTCGCTTCTCCTAGGCGAAGGTGATGCCTCCCGCGGCTTTGATCGCCTGCAGGCCCAGCGTCCCATCCGACGCGGTTCCCGACAGAATGACGCCGAGGGCCTTGCTGCCGCAGTCCGCCGCGAGGTCGCGGAAGAAAGAGTCTATCGGCATGTTGCGGCCACTCTCGGGCCGGGGAGAGGTATGCAGGACGCCGTTGGAAATGCCCAGATTGCATTGCGGCGGAATCACATAAACATGGTTCGACACGACGCGAGTCTCGCCTCTCGCCTCAGAAACCGGCATTTTGCTCGCCCTGGAAAGCAACTCGGTCAGATGGCTCTCATGCGTGGGATCCAGGTGCTGAATCAGTACGAAGGCCAGATCGGTGTCGCCCGGCAGATGGCTCAGCAGCTCCGTGAATGCCTCCAGGCCCCCGGCGGAGGCTCCTACGCCAACAACAATGGGGAGTGAACTGCCTTCGGCGCGTTCCTCGGCGGCTGGCCGCACCATCACCGGGGCGGTCTTCCCGGCCGGGGTTGTTTCTCGCGTTGGGGGTGAATCAGGCAGGCGCGGCGAATGCGCCGCCTCGCCTGGCCGACGCTTGCCGGTCTTCTTCGCCACGCGTCACCATTACCTTTCTCGCCGTGGACAAACGGGCATCATCACGAAAACGGGGAACGCGACTCACGTTGCACGTGCGGTGCCACTCTCGTCCAGCCGACTCGTCAAATTGTAACTCCTCAGCCGGCCCCGCGACCCGCGAGCAGATCCTTGATCACCTTGCCGATCTCCATGAACTGATCGAGGCTGGAAGGCTTGTTGATGAACCGGGACACTCCGAGGTCCTTGAGCAGTGCCTCGTCCCGCCGGGACTGCGAAGAACTCCACGCGCAAACGGGCACGGCGGCAAGGTGCCGGGCTTCCCGAATCTCGCGCAGGATGTCTGCGCCAGTGTACGGGGAGAGGTTCAGGTCCAACAGGATCAGGTCCGGAAGGACCGCGTCGGCCCAGGCCCCCTGGCGGCGGATACAGGCGAGGGCCTCGCCGCCATCCTGCAGGTGAATCAGCTCAAATCGGAGATCCTGCCGATTCAGGGCCCGCTCCAGAAGGAAGACGTCCGAGCCGTTGTCTTCAATGACGAGAATCCGGGCTGTGTGGCCATTCGAAGCGTGTTTCAAGCTAACCGGCTGCATTTATCATTCCACAGTTGCCAGCGTTTGCGGTAACACCTGCCGGGCCCTCACGACGAACCGCCTGGGCGCGCTCCCGATATAGGAAAAGGGATAGCAGGTCACCATTGTCAGTACGTTTTCAGACGAGGCGGCGAGCACCGCCACGTTGTCCGGCTCGACGATGATAAGCGATTCGACTACGTACTTGAAATCGCCATGCAAGGTCGAGAATTGAATCTCGTCCCCGGTCCTCAAATCTTTTAGTCCGCGAAAGAAGGTATCGCGGTGACCCGCCACGCCGACGTTGCCGGCCTGCCCGGGCAGAGCCGTCGCCGGAATGTGGCCGATGGCGAGCTGCAAGGTATTCCCGTCGATGCCTTCACGTACCATGGCGGACAGGTGGAGTCTTGGAACCGAGAGTCGTCCGATGACTGCGGCGGAAGACGGGGACTGTGACCATGGCAAGGGTTTGCGGGACGCGCGCACAACTCGGCCACTCGGCGTGATTTGATGGTCAGAGGCGGCGACGACGGCGGCACTGCGGTCCAGCGTCCGGTCGAATTCCCGGCTTTCGTGGGTTTGGAACAGGACCCGCTCAAGATACACATTGCCGTAGATCCCGAGGCAAGTGATCGCGATAGCCAGGAAGAAGTATCGGACCACGGTCCGATGGGCTACCGACGTGAGGACAATACGAAGTCTCACAGGCCCCCCTTCCGGCTCGCCTCGCCATACTGATCCGCGGTGGGGCGTATGTCCGGCAGATAACAGCTCGTGCGCGTGCGTGCCATCAGCTTGTGTCCGCCGGGCGTCGACGCGGTCACTTTGATCTTCCGCGTTGAACTTCGCTCGCCGGATCGAATCGGAACGTAGCCGACGGTGTAGCGGGCGCGAATGTCGTTGGCGATCTGCCGGCAGATGCCGGTAACCTCGGAAGGCTGCTCGGGGAAGAAGGCCTCTCCGCCGCTCACATGGGCGAGCCGCCGAAGCAGCGCTGGGTCCCGATCGGCATCGTCCGCATCGAAAACCCCAATCGTGTAAATCGTAGCGCGGGACTCTCGCACCGTTCGCATGACCTCTTCGGACCCGTGGGCGCTGTTGTTATCGCCCCCGTCGCTGATCAGCACTAGGGTCTTCTTGTCGCGCGAGCCCCGCTCGAGATGATGCAGTGACGACAGAATGGCGTCGTAGAGAGCCGTCCGTCCCGCCGGCGCGCCCAGGGCCAGGGCGGCCCGAAGTTGGCGAAAGTCGTCCGTGAACGGGACGCCGTCCGGAAGACCGTAACTGACGCGGTCTCCAAAACTTACGATGAACACTTCATCGTTTCGATTGCTCGCCTGAATCAGCGCCATCGCGGCCGCGACTACATCCGCGTACTTCGAGTGCATGCTTCCGCTGGTGTCGATTACCACCCCAACAGTGACCGGAACGTCATCGTGCCCAAACTGCGTTATCCTCTGCAGCTTCCCGTCTTCATAAACCTGGAAGTTTTCCTTGCTCAAACTCGAGATGCGTTCGCCCGCCGAGTCTTTGACGCTCACATCCAGCAGCACGAGTTCCGCGGTCGCGGTGAGCTTGAATGGTTGCTCGGATTCAACTGTGGGAGCCTGCGCAGAAACCGCGAGCTGCCCAGCAACCGCGAACTGCGCAGGGAGTGTCTGCAGGGCCACTGCCAGGGCGAGGATGAGAGTCTCTCTTAGCACTGTAACTCCCGCCGCGCCGTGGCCCGCCTTGAAGGGACCACGGGCGATTGCAGGCGCCTGGCCCTAGGCCTGGCAGGTACGCCGGCGCCTGGAGCTGAATCCAAGTGCGGCAAATATGGCTAATGACACGAGTCCGGCCAGACCGAGCAGCGGCAGGAAGCTGGCGGTATGGGGCAACGTCTGCACTGGCGCGGGCGTTGCGGGCTCAACGGCTCGATCAGCCGTCTGCGTCGCGACGACCGGCGCGGCTTCCGGAGCAGGCTGTGCAGCAGGTGCGGGCTGTGTAGCAGGCTCAGGCTGCGTAGCAGGCGCAGGCACGGTCTGTGCCAATTCGGTGGTCTGGCCGCTGGCGTCCACAACCACGAGCGGCGCCGTCTTCAGATCCTCCACGGCAACCGTTTCCACTGCGATTGCGGGGACGGGCGTCTTCACAAAGGCCGCAATCTGCATAGCCGTTTGCTTCGGGTATGCGAACTCCTGCCCGAAATTGTCGCCCGGGTAGAACCACGCGCGAAGCGCTCTGGGCTGCCCGGCGGGGACTTCCCAGTACCCGAAGACCGTTTTTCCGGTCGGCTGCAGGCGATAGTTCGGTATCGCCAGGATCGTGGTGATGACGTTCTTCTCATCCTTATCGAAGATCCGGACGATGTGCCGGTCCGCGACGGAGTCGACCAGTGCGATGACATACTCGCCGGGTTGAAGGATTACGGTGTGGTCGGGGGTGCAGCAGGACGGCACTTGGATCGGTTCGTTGACGATCAGATTAGTTTTCTTGTTCCAAGTATCCGCCTGGAGGTTTGGCAGCAGCGTAAAGCCGATACAACCGGCGAAGGCTGCGAATGCAATGCTTCGGAAATGTTTCATTGGGTCACCGATCTCCTATCGATGTTGCTCATGTACAGGCAGATTGGGCACCAAAGCGAAAAACCCTGAAACTCAGCCTTGCAGACCGGACCTGTCGCGGACTCGTGCAATTGTTGCCGCCGCTCATGCAGGACCTGCTGCGGGGCGGGTGGGGACCGACGAGTGCCCCCACGCGGTCGGCGCAACACCGCATGCAGGAGGGGGTCGCGGACGCTTCCGTCTGTCGCCATCCGCCCCCACCCTGTCAAGCCGGTGCAGGATTTGTCATTGGAAGTGCAGGTTTTGCCCTGTGAGCGCTCAATTTCCGGTCGCTGTGAAGCCAGTATAAGATTCCGCCCATGACCGCCAGATTGATGAGCAACTCGGCGATCGCACTCCCCCCAACGTCGGGATTGAAGATGAGCGGCAGATCCCCAAGGACGCTGGTCAGGAAAATGTAGCACCCGAAGATGCTCAATACCCAGCGCGTCTGTCGGCCGGATGCGAGAAGAGCGGCCCCCACCAGCAGCAGAGGGCCGCTGACCGCCAGGGTGTGAACTCCGGGTCCCCAGCGGTGGGCAGGCGACAACTCCACCACCAGACCGGTGGCGCCAAGCGTCTCCACGAGTCCCGAGATAGAGAATGAGATCGCAAGGAGAGCTCGCACGCACGTTCTCAGGTTCATCGTCTCCTCCGGAATGCAGCCGCCGGGCCCTCCGCTTGAACATGTCGAGAGATTCTCACTGAGGGTCTTGCTGGCACGCGAGTTGGCCTTCCGCGGCTGCCCCTGGGTTGGACAGCCACGGAAGAATGAGCGGAATCGTTCAGATGGGCGAATTCTAAGCGCGCGTGGCGGCGTGGTTTTCGCGCTCAGATTCCGTCAGCGCGCGCGACCATGCGTCGGCCTGCCTTTCGGCCTCCGCTCTCGCCACTCCATACCGCTCCTGAATTCGCCCGACCAACTGATCCTTCTTGCCGGCGATCGTTTCCCAGTCATTATCGGTGAGTTTCCCCCAGCGCTCGCGGGCAGAGCCGGTGAACTGCTTCCACTTGCCTTCGATTTGATCCCAATTCATGTTTTCTCCTATTGACGGTTCATTCCGGAACGAGTTGCGGGGACCGCCTAAAGGCGGAACCGTCCCAGCAACACCAACGCGATTACCACCACCAGCACCACTCCCAGCGTTCCGCTGGGGTAGTAGCTCCAGCGTCTGCTATACGGCCAAGCGGGTGCGAGCGCGAACAACAGTACGATGAGCAAAAGTATCAACAGCATAGTCATCTTCCTTCCGGTGTTCCGACCCGACTTACCTGTGGCACGTTTGCCGCCGTTTGAATTCAAGAGGTTTGCGGCACCCTGTTACGGTCCTCCTCACCTCAGGTGATTGACGGTCATCAGGTCTCTCTGAGAGGAACACAGGGAAGCGGAGAGCGGCGGGCGCAGCCTTAGTGGAAAACGCCCAGCATCCAGGCTATCAGGAGCACCACCAATATGGTGCCCAGCCCTATGCCCGCGCCTCCATTGTTGCCCCAGCGGTTACGGCCATAGTACCCGCCGCCGAGACCTATAACCAACAACAAAACGATAAGCAGTATCAACATGGTGAATGTTCCTTTCTTCCGGACGTTGGCCCACCGCCGGGTGGGCTGAAGTTATTGTTTCCTCGGTGCTGCCAGAAGCACAATGCCGCCAATGAGCGCCACTGCGCCCGCGATCGGAGGCAGCGGCACATTATGTGGCTTGTCGCGAGTAGCGTGAATCGGTCCGATGTCAACAACCTTTTCCCTGGTCGTGTACGTGAAGCCTCCCCACGCAAGGCCCAACAAACCAAGCGCAATCAGGATCATCCCAAGCGCCTTGTTCACGACGGCCTCCTTCGGCGGCGGTACACCGCGCTGCCGGAGCAATCTGACAAACGTCAGTTTCCTAAAGCGGATCGAGCAATCCGGTGCCCAATCTCAAGCGGGATGGACTCTGTTGACGGGCCATCCGAACCGGCTCGTTTGGACGGATCGATCGGTGCAGCGTCGCGGCGATCGTGTGATCGCATTGGTGTGGCGGGCGCGGCCTAAGGGCGCATGGGGCCGGGCTGCCGCGAGCCGCCCGTGCCTTTCCGGCTCAGCGAAATGTGCACTCCCAATGGCAGATTTTGCACCTGCGCGTGCCGTTCCGCCGCGCATCTCCGCACGGCGGCGCTCTCCGGCGCCTGGCCCGGTTCGTGCACAGACACAAACGCGATAGTTCCAAAAGGAGGAACACCAAATGGCAAAAAATACATCGGTGATGGGAATCTATCCGGATCGCACAACCGTTTCGGATGCCATCGACGTTCTGCATAAAGCGGGGTATCGGGCGACGGACATCTCGGTCCTGTCATCCGACAACCAGGGTTCCAAGGATTTCGGGCACGAGAAACACACCCGGGCGGGTGTGGGAGCGGCCACGGGAGCGGCAGTGGGTGCGGTGGTTGGAGCAGCATTGGCCTGGTTCGTTTCCACTCAAACCCTGACCATCGCGGGCCTGGGGCCGCTGGTCGCGGCCGGACCGGTGGTGGCTGCTTTGGCTGGCGCAGGCGCCGGCGGGGCGCTGGGGTGGATCGTGGGATTGCTGGCTGGTCTGCCTATGTCCGAATACGTCGCCAGGCGATACGCGGGCAGAATCAGACGTGGAGGCATTCTCCTGTCCGTTCACTGCGATAGTCAGGAGTGGTGTGACCGGGCGAAGAAGACCCTGAAAGACACCGGCGCCCGGGACATCTCCTCCGCCTCGGAGGCTGCAGCCGACTACGGGACGACGGATAAGCCGACGGAGAGGGCGCCGGCGGACGTCACACATCGCAGCGAAGAGCCCGCCCAACAGACGAAAAAGCACCTCGCTCACGGAGCCGGGAAATAGGAGGCCGCGGCCACGGTTGCACGTTGCGCCGATCGGAAACCAGACCCTGGAGAACACGTATTCTCGCCAGGTGTGATTCGCCGGAAAGCACGCCCGGCTTGTGGTGATGTTCAACAAGAAGCAGGAGCGCCCGGCGCGAGACGGAGATGCGGTGGTGGTTCCGGCAGGCACGGCGCCGTTAAAGCTGTATACGCTCTACTCTCCGTCTAACCACCCGGATGGGACAGTGCAGAAGACCAAAGGCGAAGCGGCAGCAGCAGAGGCGCTGGAACACCGTCAAGACAGACTGGCCGTCCGCGTGCATACCCCGTTAGCGGCCTTCACGGAGGAATGATTACTATGCAATTCGTTCGAGCCACCAGTACCGCTACCCTGTTTCTGCTTCTCGGGATGATTATCCCTGCGTATGCGCAGCACGAGGAGCAGAAACAGGCCCAGCCTGCAAAGCAACCGCAAGCTGCGCCAAAACCCGCGCAGCAACAGCACTCCCAGTCGCAACAACCGCAGGCACGCGCACCGCAGCCGCAAAAACAACCGCAAGCGCAGCCGCAGAAGCAGCCGCAAGCACAGCAGCAAAAACAACCGCAAGCGCAGCCGCAAAAGCAGCCGCAAGCGCAGCGGCACGCACAGCCCGCTCAACAACCGAAGCAGCAGAAGGTCCCACAGACTCATCAACAGCAACCGCAGCAACAGGCACAACATCCCCAGCAGGCGCAGAAACAGCAGGCGCAGCAGAAGGTCCAACCCTCTCGGCAGGGCCGGCAACAACAGCAACCGCAACGTCCGCGGCAGCAGGCAGTGGCGTGGCAACAGCAGCGGGGATGGCAGCACGGCGGCGGCTGGCAGGGGCATAGTACATGGCAGCAGAATCGTGCTCAAAACTGGCAAAGCGAACATCGCACCTGGGCGCAGCGTGGAGGCTACGGCGGTTACTACATTCCTCAGGCCCAGTTCAGTCTCTATTTCGGGAGTGAGCACTGGTTCCGGATGAGCGGCCCCCCCACCATCTACATGGGGTATCCGCGCTTCTCGTATGGCGGCTCTTCGTTCATGATCGTGGACCCCTGGCCGGAAAACTGGGCTGAAAACTGGTACGCCACCGATGACGTTTACATCGATTACAACGACGGGTACTACCTTTACGACCGCAATTATCCGGGTGTCGGACTTGCGGTCACTGTCGTACTGTAGCTGACCAGCGGCGGCCGCAAATCCCAGGAATGAATGCCAGTCAGATCCCGGATCTGTTCCAAAAGGCAAATCAGCTCCTGGACACCAGCCAGGGGGCTCTCGAAGGCATCCAGGCAACCACCGACAACCTCAACCTGATCACCACCAAAATCAATACGGGACAGGGAACCGTAGGAAAGCTGATCAACGATTCGACGCTCTATCGACAAGCCGCGGCGGGCGTTACTTCCCTGCACGAAGACGCCGACGCGATGAAGCACCAACTTCCTGCTGCGCGGGTTCTTCAAGGACCGCGGTTACGCCAATCCGGCGGAGATTACGCAGCACGAGGTATCCCAGCTTCCCAAAGAGCAGCCCGCCAGGAGCTTCCGCTACGACCCGAAGAGCCTGTTTGACAAACCGGATTCCGCCAGGCTGAAGAATCAGAAAAGTCTCGATGCCGCGGGACAATACCTGCAAAGTCAGAAGTTCGGGCTGGCCGTGATCGCGGCTGCGACGGGCCGAACGGGCGACTCCGACAAGGAGCTCGTACTGAGTGAAGCCCGCAGCTTCGTCGTGCGCAAGTACCTGGTGGAGAGCTTCCCGCTGGATGACACACGCCTGAAGACGCTGGGTTTGGGAAAGAGCGCCACCGCGAACGAGGGCGGAAGCATCGAGATCCTGGTCTACGCCGCCGCGCCCGACGCCGCTCACAAGGCGCCGCCGCAAGAGTGATCACCCGGTAGCTTCCACCTGCAGTAAATGCCGCCTTACGTGCAGATTCTGCACCGGCGACCGGGAAACTTGCGCGGGTTGGCCTGCCGTCCCCGCCGGGCTCAACTCGCCACGGACCCCACCGAGCTTCTCCTTCCGGTCAAGCCGCGGAGGGAGGAGCCAACACCGTCTCCGGCGACTTCAGCCTGCGGAAGAGCAGCCAGAAGCAGAGCAGCAAGTCGAAGGTTATCGGCGGCAACTCGTACCAGTTCGGCGAATGCACCACTCCAAATCTCGGATACAAGAGATAGGCAAAGCCGCAGAACCCCTCATAAACAGCGCTCAAAACGCCCCACAACGCCAGAACCCGCGGAATGAACCTGGACTGAAACAGCACCCAGGCAAACAGCGCCGATCCCAGACCGTTGAACGCCAAGCCAATGTAATAGGCATCCCAGCCCGCATCCAGTCGCGCGCCGGCCAGCGCCGCCAGCCCATCCGGCCCAAATCCCCGCAGCGCGCCCGCTCCCGCCAAAAACCGCAGCGCGCCCAGCAAGTCCAGGACAAAAATGAACCAGAAGACTGCGTAGATCACTCTGCTGAAGGCCGCACACAGCGCCATCCCGCGGTTGACCGGCCGCAGCAGCACATACAGCGCCGTCAGCAGTACAATCAACCCCACCCCATGCACAAAGGCACCGGCCAGATAGATGCGGATGGCCTCTTCGTGGTGCACAAAGTGACGCGCCGTCTCTTCGCCGTTCTCCCAAACCAGATAAGGCGCATAAAAGCGCGGAAACACCACCATGATGATGGCTATGTTGAGAAGATAAGTCACCGCGAAGATCTTCGCGGCTGATCGTTGCGCTCGTTCTATCATCGTTTCCTTTCGTGCTTGCCCAGGGCCAGCGTCAAAACCGCGGTGACGGTGAAACCTGGAGCCTTGCGCAAGTGGTGCAGGGCGAATCGCCAGGTCCTGCGGCAGGGCGGTCATGGTCGGGCACCGGGTTACGATAGGCCTATATGGAAAGAAATGCAACTCAAGAGCCAAGGTGTCTTAAACGCAACTTTATGAGAACAAAGCGGCTTACTGAATCTCGCAGGTGCATGGAAACGGAATTGTGTGTCCGGTTTCGCCGAAGGGTGTCCATGAATGAACGGGGACGGCGGCGATAGCGACGCTTCCGTTCTCGGTTGACGATGACTGTCCCAGCCCTTGCATATCCGGAGGCAAATAGAAGCAGTTGCGACTCAAAGATAGTGAGCGGTGCGTGAACCTCAGGGCCTGCCAGGGGGTTCACGCACCGCCCAACACTCAACTCACCGGCTCCAATAATCCCGGATCGTTATTTCGCACATTGCCAACGCGGTCGCTCACCGGCCAAGCGCGCATCAGTTCGCCAGGGTACGGACGGAGCAAGTCCACCGGGGTCTAGCGGGGTCTCCGGTATCCATCCATCGGTCATAGTCTGTCGGTTCCAGAATCACCCGCACCATTTTCAAATTAAAAAACTACCGGCTCAAAGCCGGTAGAATCCTTCTCGACTGAAAGTCGAGGTGCGGCTGAAGCCGCCTGAAGCCCGCCCCGGCTGAGCGCCGGCTTAAGGCTCGGTGGGCGCGGTGATCTTGAA